>OLHA01000917.1_pt1 | contig 16615 bp, 12 predicted proteins | sample 1605961 | NCBI WGS metagenome assembly OLHA01 (sample SAMN03283288) | human gut metagenome | biome: human-associated habitat; material: feces | host: Homo sapiens | place: Peru | collected 2012
CGATATTTCCGCTCTTGTGGGACGAGGATTGGTTATCATTGATTCGAGCATTTCGGTGGCTGTGATAACGCGTTTTCCGAGCAGGCGGCACGTTGTTATAATTTTTTTCTGAATCGCCGGCAGCTCCTCAAACGGAATTTCAACGCCCATGTCGCCGCGGCCTATCATAATGCCGCTGCATTCCTCGCAGATATCCTTAATGTTATCTACGCCGGAGCGGTTTTCTATTTTTGCGATAAGCTCTATGTCCGTGCAGTTGTGCTTGCGCATAAAGTTTTTTACGTCAATCAGATCCTGTCGGCACGATACGAACGAGCAGGCGATGAAATCAACGCCGTTTTCAATGCCGAAAAGAATGTCGGATTTGTCCTGTTCGCTTAAATAGACCTGCTTTAACACCTTGCCTGGAAAACTCATGCTTTTTCTGTCGGAGAGTATTCCTCCCGATTCAACGCGGCATATGACATCCGTTTCGGTTGTTTTTTCAACCTTAAATATGAGCAAACCGTTATTCAGGAGCACTGTGTCACCCGGTTTAAGCTCCGACGGCAGATTTTTGTAGCTTACGCTTACACGTTTTTCGTCGCCGATTATATCGTCGGACGTAAAAGTAAACTCGTCGCCTTCTTTAAGCTCTGCTTTGCCGTTCTCGAAAACGCCGATGCGGTATTCGGGGCCTTTTGTGTCAAGCAGCACGGCGATAGGCAGTCCGAGATCGCTTCTCACTTTTTTTATAAGATTGAGCGTTTTGAGATGCGCTTCGTGCGTCCCGTGCGAAAAATTGAGACGCGCCACATTCATTCCGGCGAGGCACATTTCGCGGAGTGTATTTTCGCTGCTGCTTGCCGGACCTATCGTGCAAACTATTTTCGTTTTTCTCATACGGACTCCTTTTTAAGTCTTGCTGCCGTTTTCCACACGGGCTGTTTTGCCGGCAGGCTTTGCCGTGATATCGCCTGCTTTTGTAAGCGCGAATTTCGTGAAAACAGGACCGACTATTTCGTATATAAGCACTGCAAAAAGCACAACGAAGCGAACCGTGTTGCCTATGTGCATAGGCCCGAAAACGTTATCGGACGCAACAACGCTTATCATTCCGAGCGCAACGCCCGCCTGAGGAAGAAGCGTTATTCCGAGATATTTAACCGTGCTCGGCTCGCATTTCATCAGCTTCGCACTTCCCATTGCGCCGAGATATTTGCCGAGCGAACGGAACAGGATGTAAATCACACCTATCAAAACAAAAACGGGCTGTTTGAACACCGAGAGATCAAGGCTTGCGCCGCTTATCACAAAGAAAAGAATGTAAATCGGCTTTGTCCAGCGCTCCACACGCTCCATCATTTCCTCAGACGTTTTGCATACGTTGCAGAAAACCGTGCCGAACATCATGCAGGTGAGGAGAGGGGACGCTGCAAGCTCCACTCTGCCGATTTCAAACGACAGGTGTGCAAGCACAACCGTTATAAAGACGAACGTTATAAGAAGCGTCAGACGGTTTGAACGCGAATGGAACAGCTTTTCAAGCTGTGACACCGCAAAGCCCACTGCAGTGCCGATGATTACGGACAGGACTATTTCAATAAGCGGGTTTATCACAACGGATATAACGTCTACGCTTCCGCCGTGAAGAGCCTTTGCCACACCGAATGATATTGCAAACACGATAAGTCCGACAGCGTCGTCAAGCGCCACTATCGGGAGAAGAAGATCCGTAAGAGGTCCCTTTGCCTTATACTGCCGCACAACCATAAGCGTAGCCGCAGGCGCAGTGGCGGTTGCTATCGCGCCGAGAATGATGCACGCCGGAATCGGAAGCAGATCTCTGCCCATTGCTTTGACAATTATAAAATGAACGCAGATAAGAGCGATATCAACAAATGCCGTTGCCGCGAGAGCCTGCAGGATGCCGATGACCGTCGCCTGTTTGCCCGTTTTTTTCAATTCGCTTAATCTGAACTCATTGCCGATATCAAATGCGATAAAGCCGAGCGCAACATCGGACACTATGCCGAATGCATCCGCAGGGGCGACGGTGTCGTTGAAGCCGACGGCATAACCGTTGAAAATGAATCTGCCTAAGCAGAATGTGCCGATAAGAACGCCGCCGATAAGGTAAGACGTTACGTCGGGAAGCTTGAACGGCTTCAAAATTCTTGTCATGATAAGTCCCGCAAAAAGACTGACTGCGGTAGAGAGCAAAATCTGATCTGTGCTCATATGTGGTTCCTTCCTTCCGATACCCGAAAACAATTCGTTTTTGTGTGAACAATCCGTAATTAAACCGGGCGGTAATAATATAAAATTTTTCGTATTATGGCAATGCAATCAAATATGCAGAGAATTATACCGTGTCTTATGGGTTTATTTGAGTGCTGCGGCGCTTTCTGCCTGTTCGCGCAGCTTATAGTAGCATTTTACCGTGAGCTCAACGTCGCCGAGAGCGCGATGGAGCGTACGCCCCTCAATGCCGAAGTGCTCGACGATATCGTCAAGCCTGTGATGCCGTAAGCCTTTCAGAAGTCTGCGTGAAACTGAGAGCGTGTCTACATAGTCGTTTTCGAAAAATGTTCCGAGCTTTGACAGACAGTTGTCATACACAAAGCCGATATCAAAGCGTACATTATGTCCCATTACTATGTATCCCGCGGTAAAATCACAGAAATCCGCGAGAACGCTTTCCGCACAGTCGCCGCTCCTGAGCATGTCGTCGGTTATGCCCGTCAGTGAACGGATGAACGGCGGCAGAGGGCGGTTTATGCGGATAAGCCTTGAAAAGCTGTCGGTTATTTTATTATCTTCGAGCTTCAGTGCCGATATTTCTATTATGTCGTCGCGTGCGGGAGAAAGACCCGTTGTTTCAATGTCGAAGCACACGAAGGTGTCCGGAAAAACATCGAGATTCCTGCCCATGAACGCGCGGCTTGTGCCGTCCGTCATTTTATTATTTTATCGGCAAATTCCGAGAACTCGGGGCAGTCCGAAAGCTCCGTCATGCCCTTGTCGAATGCCGCGGACAGCTTGGGATTTATCGGAAGCTGCACCGTGTTTCTTATGCCGTGCTTTGACGCAATTTCTTTTACATGGCTCTCACCGTAGATATAGTGCTTTTTGCCGCAGTCCGGGCAGACGAAATACGAATAGTTTTCCACTATTCCAAGCACCGGAACATTCATAAGCTCCGCCATTTTAACTGCCTTTGTGACAATCATCGACACAAGCTCCTGCGGGCTTGTCACAACAATTATTCCTTTTACGGGAAGTGACTGGAACACGGTGAGCGGAACATCGCCGGTTCCCGGAGGCAGGTCGACAAACATGTAATCCACATCGCCCCAAACAACGTCCGTCCAGAACTGTTTTACCGCGCCGGCTATAACGGGACCGCGCCAAATTACGGGGTCTGTTTCGTTTTCGACAAGAAGATTGAGCGACATAAGCTTGATCCCCGTAGCCGTTTCAACGGGGAAAAGCCCCACGTCGCTTGCTTCGGCGCGTTTGTGTACTCCGAAGCTCTGCGGTATCGACGGACCCGTTATGTCAGCGTCGATTATTGCCGTGTCAAAGCCTTTTCTTCGGCTTTCGACGGCGAGCAGCGATGTTACGGTCGATTTTCCGACGCCGCCTTTGCCGCTGACGACCGCGATTACGTTTTTAATGTGAGAGAGCTTGTTTTCCTGCTCCAAAAAGCTTGTTTTTTCCGCGCTTTGGCAACCGCCGCTTGAAGCGCAGGAGCTGCAGTCATGTGTGCATTCTTCGCTCATGAGAAAATCCTCCGAATGTATTTTATCAGTCTTTTTACTTAAGGCTGACGGGAAATGAACCCGTGTCGGTTTTGACAGGCTGATTTTCGCCCATACTGCGCTAAAACCCTTGCAAATACGTCAGGTATTCGCTGCGGGCTTTTCATTGCCCGAAGAAAAATAAGCTCAGACAAAACTGCTTTGCACCCGTCAGTCTTTACGCGTAATAATTATAACCTTTAAAAAGATAAAGTCAACAGTTATGCGTACAAAAAAGATAAAGTCGGCGGTTATACGGAACCGGAACTGCGAAAAAGCTCAAGAGAAGAAATAAACCGTACCGACGAAAAGCGCCGTGAAAATCACGGCGCTTTCCGTTTTGAGGAGATAATTTATGAAGAAAAACGAGGTAGCAAACTTTAATGTCTTTGTCCTGTTGACATCTCAAAGTATATCGGGACAACCTTAAAACAGCCTTAATTTTAGAAAACATACAAAAAAATATTTTTTTATTATTTTCAGAGGCTGAAATGTCGCTTTTGTTGTCGAATATTAACAAAAAAAACCGATAAAATTTGTATATCTTTTTTGGACATAAAAAGGAAAAAACGTGTAAGTCAGGACAAAAAATTCAGATGTGTATGCTTGATTTCTCTTTTTGTTATTAAAATCTTACGGTGCCGCCGAAAGTGCGTACGGTATCACCCGTAAGAAGAATACCGTTGTCGGTCACCGTGACTGTCAGGTCGCCACCGCGAACCTTTACTGTTATAGGCTCATTCCTTCGGCAAAGTCCGATTTCGACCGCAGCCGCAGCCGCAGCGCATGCGCCTGTGCCGCAGGCGTATGTCTCTCCGTTGCCGCGCTCCCACACGCGCATTTTGAGCATGTTTTTGTTAACTGCCCTCACAAATTCCGTATTGGTGCGTTCGGGGAATATCGGCGCATTTTCAAACAGCGGACCGATATTTTCGATATCGACGCGGTCAACCCTGTCAACAAACACCACACAGTGCGGATTTCCGACTGAAAGGCAGGTTATGTCATATGTTTTTCCCGCTATCTCATACGGCATGTCGACAACTCTTGTTTTTTCTGTTTTTACGGGGACTGCCGCGGGGGAGAAGTCCGCTGCTCCCATGTTTGCGGTCACAAAAGACACTTCGCCCGAAGAAGTGTAAAGCTTTAATTCTACGATTCCCGCAGGCGTTTCAACTGTCATTGCATCTTTTTTTACCGTGCCGCTGTCATAGAGATATTTGCCGAGACAGCGAACCGCGTTGCCGCCAGTTGCTCCGAATGTGCCGTCGCGGTTGAAAATTCGCATTTTTGCGTCGGCGGTTTCACTTTTTTCTATCAGCACAAGTCCGTACGCGCCGATACCTCTGTGACGGTCGCATAGAGAAACACTCAGGGATTCCGGGCAGGTTATTGCGCCGTCGTAGTTTTCGACGAAAATATAGTCATCGCCCGCCGCCTGAAGCTTTTGAAACGGCAGTTCACGGTAAGAGTCACGCATTCTGTTGATATCAACAAGCTCCGTGTTCAGCTGTGTGTAGTGCCCCGCGATGATGTCGGCAAGTGCATTCGCCGTGTCAAGAGACGTAAAGCACGGGACGGCGTGACGCAATGCGCGGCGGTGCAGCGCAATATAGTCGTCAACAGTGGAGTCAAGCAGAGCGCCCGTGTAAACAATATAATTTATACGTCCGTTTTCGATAAGACGGAATATTCTGTCGTTCTCCGTGCTGCTTCTCACGGTTTCGACGTCGATGCCGAGGGTGGATATTTCGGCTGCCGTTTCCGGGGTCGCGTATATTTTGAAGTTAAGGTCGTCCAGCTTTTTTGCAAGTGAAACTATTTCGGGAAGATCGTGTGTGTCTACGCTCAGCAGCACACCCTTTTCGCCGGTTTTTGCAGTCGGGACTATCATCCCCGCGGACGTCAGCCCTTTGAAAAGCGCCTCCGTAAGGTTCTTGCCGATGCCGAGCACCTCGCCCGTAGATTTCATTTCCGGACCGAGATAGGAGTTTACGTCCGTAAGCTTCTCGAATGAGAAAACAGGCACCTTTACCGCACAGTATGGCGGTGTTTTGTAAAGTCCCGTTCCGTATCCGAGGTCTTTGAGCTTTTCACCGAGCATTACGCGTGACGCAAGATCGACCATAGGCACACCCGACACCTTGCTGATATACGGCACTGTGCGTGAAGCGCGGGGGTTGACTTCTATCACATAGAGTTTGTTTTGACAGATAAGATACTGAATGTTGACAAGACCCTCGGTGCCGAGCGACAATGCGAGTTTTGCGGAGCATTCGGCAAGCCGGTTCGTCATCATGTCGTTGAGGTTATATGGCGGATAGACCGCGATCGAGTCACCGCTGTGTACCCCTGCTCGCTCTATGTGCTCCATTATTCCGGGTATCAGAATGTCGGTTCCGTCCGAGATAACATCGACTTCAAGTTCCGTCCCCTCCATGTATTTGTCTATGAGCACCGGGTTGTCGATGCCGCTTGCGAGAATGCGCTCCATGTAGACGCGCGCTTCTTTTTCATTGTGTACAATTTTCATGTTTTGTCCGCCGATGACGTACGACGGGCGCAGCAGAACCGGATAACCGAGCTTTTCGGCGGCGCCGAGTGCTTCGTCAAGCGTCGAAGCACCGAAACCGGACGGACGTGAAATGCCGAGCTTTTCGAGCAGCCCGTCAAATTTTTCTCTGTCCTCCGCAATATCGATGCCCTCCGCCGATGTTCCGAGAATCGTAATTCCGTGACTGTCAAGGTGTTTCGTAAGCTTTATGGCGGTTTGTCCGCCGAACGCCACCACCGCGCCTATCGGTTTTTCCGCATCTATTACATGCATTACGTCTTCCGGAGTCAGCGGCTCAAAATAAAGCCTGTCCGCAGTGTCGTAGTCGGTGGATACCGTTTCGGGATTATTGTTGATTATGACCACGTCATAACCCATTTGCTTGAGGGTGTGGACGCAGTGCACGGAGGAGTAGTCAAACTCAATGCCCTGACCGATGCGGATAGGACCCGAACCGAGCACAAGCACCGTCGGCTTGCCCGAACGCCTGAAAGCACGGGATTCGCACTCCGAGTCGAACGATGAGTAGAAATAAGGTGTTTCGGCATCAAATTCCGCACCGCAGGTGTCGACCATTTTATATGTCGCTTTGAGTTCGGGCAGCTTTTCTGTTCCCGAAAGCCGTTTTATTGCCGTGTCGGTGTAGCCGAGCTTTTTGCCTTTTTTGTATTGCTCGTCGGTGCAGCCGTTTTCTATGTCTTTTTCATAGTCCGCAAGGTTTTTGAGCTTATGCAGGAACCAGTTGTCTATTTTGGTGATTTCATGGATTTTTTCAGGGGGCATTCCGCCTTTGAGTGCCTCAAAAACAGTGAATATGCGCCGGTCGTCGTTTATCTTGAGCCTTTCGTCGAGCGGCATCGCGCTTATCGGCGCGGCGTTGAGCGTGTCGAGGTTGATTTCGGCTCCGCGCACGGCCTTCATGAGGGCTTCTTCAAAAGACGTGCCTATCGCCATAACTTCGCCGGTGGCTTTCATCTGCGTGCCGAGCTTTCGCGATGCACCCGCAAACTTGTCAAACGGCCACTTGGGGAATTTCACTACGACATAGTCGAGCGCGGGTTCGCTGCCGGCGCATGTCTTGCCGGTAATATCGTTTTTTATCTCGTCGAGAGTGTAGCCGAGTGCAATCTTTGCGGTTATCTTTGCAATCGGGTAACCCGTTGCCTTTGACGCGAGCGCGGAGGAACGCGACACACGCGGGTTGACTTCTATGACGGAGTAATTGAAGCTGTCGGGGGAGAGTGCGAACTGACAGTTGCATCCGCCCACTATGTTCAGTGCGCTTATTATGTTGAGCGACGCGCTGCGCAGCATTTGATACTCTTTGTCGGAAAGTGTAAGCGCGGGCGCGGTGACTATGCTGTCCCCCGTGTGGATGCCCACCGGGTCGAGGTTTTCCATGCTGCAAACGGCGATGACATTGCCTGCTGCGTCGCGCATCGTTTCAAATTCGATCTCTTTCCAGCCGTAAATGTATTTTTCTACGAGAATTTGATGAATGGGCGATGCGTCAAGTCCCGTTTGTGACGCTCCTGTCATTTCTTCGTCGTTGTTTGCGACGCCGCCGCCTGCGCCGCCGAGTGTGAATGCGGGACGGATTATAACGGGATAACCGATTTTATGCGCGACAGCAAGCGCCTCCGTAACCGTTTCCGCCGTGTCGGAGGCGACAGTGGGTTCGCCTATTTCGTTCATAGTGTCCTTGAAAAGCTGTCTGTCCTCCGCTTTTGCTATCGCTTCGATATTTGTGCCTATAAGGCGAACTCCGTGTTTTTCGAGGAAACCGTTGCGTGCAAGCTCCGTTGCAAGCGTAAGTCCGGTTTGACCGCCCAAGCCCGCAAGAAGACTGTCGGGTTTTTCTTTCTCGATTATTCTTTTAAGTGTCGTGACGGTGAGCGGTTCGAGGTATATCTCGTCAGCCATTGATTTGTCGGTCATGATGGTTGCGGGGTTTGAGTTGACGAGCACAACGTTAACGCCCTCGTCTCTGAGCACACGGCAGGCCTGTGTGCCTGCGTAGTCAAACTCGGCAGCCTGACCTATCACGATAGGTCCCGAACCTATCACCAGCACTTTTTTTATGCTTTTATCGCGCGGCATTACTTTGCGCCTCCCATCATATCGCAGAATCTGTCAAATAAAAAATCGGTGTCATGCGGTCCCGAGCATGCTTCGGGGTGAAACTGCACCGTGAATGCATTTGAATCGGGGTAGTCGATACCCTCGACCGTGGCGTCGTTTGCGTTTATGTACCGTTCCGTGCCGTTCGGAACACTGCCCGTCACGACGGCGTAGCCGTGGTTTTGGCTTGTGATATAGAGCCGACCCGTTTTGATATCCTTTGCGGGTTGATTCGTGCCGCGGTGCCCGTATTTCAGCTTGACCGTCTTGCCGCCCTGTGACAGCGCAGTAAGCTGATGACCGAGACAGATTCCGAATATCGGAAGTCTGCCGAAAAGCTTTGCTATCTGTTCCGTCTGAAATTTATCGTCGGCGGGGTCGCCGGGGCCGTTTGAAAGCATAACCCCGTCAAAACCGCCCGACAGAATTTCTTCCGCGTGAGAATTGCACGGAAATACCGTTACCTCGCAGCCGTGCGACATAAGCTTTCGGATTATATTCTTTTTTGCGCCGTAGTCGATAAGTGCGACGCTGTATTTTTTTTCATTTTCGGCAGGGTAGACATGGCGCACTTTGCACGTTACGCTCTCGATTGCTCCTTTTATCGCATATGCCTTTATATCGTCGGTGCTCTCGGGAATGCTGTCGCATATAAGTGCGTTCATAACGCCCTGTTCTCGCAGCTTTTTCGTAATAGCACGTGTGTCGAGTCCGCAGATGCCCGGGATGCCGTTTTGTTTAAGAAAACAGTCAAGCGTCATTTCGCACCTGAAGTTTGACGGATGCTCGCAGCATTCGCGCACGACATATCCTTTTACACAGCTTTTTCCCTCAAAATCCTCCGTCATTATGCCGTAATTGCCGATGAGCGGAAAGGTTTGCAGCACTATCTGTCCGTAATAGCTCGGATCTGTGAGCGTTTCCGTATAGCCCTCCATACCCGTGGTGAAAACAAGCTCGCCCACGCTTTCCGCATCTGCGCCGAAAGCTTCACCCTCATAAACAGTGCCGTCTGACAGCACAAGATATCTTTTCTTCATATAATATCATCCTCCGAAAGAGTGGCTGCCATGACCGCTTTTATTGTGTGCATGCGGTTTTCCGCCTCTCTGAAAACTACGGATGCGCCGCTCTCGAACACCTCGTCCGTTACTTCAAGCTCGGTGCGTCCGAATTTCTCGCAAACGGCTTTTCCGACCTCTGTGTTGAGGTCGTGATATGACGGCAGACAGTGCATGAACACTGCGTCTTTTTCGGCTTTTGCCATCACGTCGGCATTTACCTGATAGGGCGAGAGATCGTTCAGTCTTTCGCTCCAAACCTCCGTCGGCTCGCCCATTGACACCCATATGTCGGTATACACCGCATTTGCGCCCTTAAGCGCCGCGTCGACCGACGGCGTGAATGTAAGAGTGCTGTTGTTTACGGATGCAAATTCCCTGCACGTGTCGATAAGCGTTTTGTCGGGGAAATATTTTTCCGGGGCGCACACAGTGAAATTAATGCCCGTTTTCGCGCATCCCACCATCAGAGAATTTCCCATGTTGAAGCGCGCGTCGCCCATATATACAAAATTCAGACCATTAAGGGAACCGAACTGTTCCTTCAGTGTCAGTAAGTCGGCAAGTATCTGCGTCGGGTGGAATTCGTTTGTAAGTCCGTTCCAAACCGGTACCCATGCGTATTTTGCAAGCTCTTCCGCACGCGCCTGCCCGAAGCCGCGGTATTCTATTCCGTCAAACATGCCCGACAGCACGCGTGCCGTGTCGGCGATGCTCTCTTTTTTGCCTATCTGTGACGCTTCGGGTGAGAGATACGTGGTGCCCATGCCGAGGTCGCGCGCGGCAACCTCAAAGCTGCATCTTGTGCGTGTGCTTGTTTTTTCAAAAATCAGAGCGGCATTTTTGCCTTCGCAAAGCTTATGTGTGATACCGTTTTTTTTCATGGCTTTCAGCTTTTCCGCCAGCAGAATGAGGGACAGTATTTCATCGGTTGAAAAATCGAGAAGCTTCAAAAAATCTTTTCCTTTAAATGTACTCACAGCGGAGCCTCCGTTCGAATAAATATTCAAAATTTAGGTGTAAATATGCATATATTATACGGTTGTTAATGTCGGTTGTCAACCCCGCATACAAAAAATGTTGCATTGAACAAAAGAAGCCGCCTGTGACGGGAGAAAAAAGTTTTATTTATACCAAAGCGACGCTTAAATTCACGCTGTTCGGAATAAAAACAAAAAAATCGCAGCTCTGCGGACAAGCCGTGAACTGCGATCTTCTTTTTGATGTTTTTCGGTCGGAAAAAAAACGAACCGAACATTCAAACGCTTAACTTACGCGTTTGTGGTAGCTTCTGCTTCCGTGGTAGCTGCTGCAACCGTTGTAGCTTCGGCAACCGTTGTCTGCTCGGCAGAGGGATTAGCCGCGTCGGTAGGCTCGTTGTTCTTGTTGCAGGAAGCGAGGCAAAGAACTGCCATCAGAGCTGCTACTGTAAGTGCGATGTACTTTTTCATTGTGTGTTTCCTCCTAAATAGTAAACAAGTGATATGTGTGTTTCACGAAGTCTTTCTCTTCGTGCTCGGAGCCTCGTTGCCGTTATCGCGGCTCGGCTCTTGCTTTAAGCATTGCACATAATAGTCTTGACGGCGAAAAAAGTCAAGCGATTATTTCAAGTGTTAACAAAACATTGTGCAAAATTACTGTGCCGATGTAAACGTGTGATTGAAAAATGTTAAAAATTACGAAAGCGTTACAAGAATGTAACAGGCAAACCTTACAAAATTGTAATTTCAACACAATTTTTGCGAGTGCAAAACTTTTGCTTTTTTGCCTGCGGTTTTTAATACGCGCTTATCTGTCGTAACGGGAGGAGCGCGGCGCAAAAAATTTTTTCGGAAAAATCCGAAAAAACGCGTATAAATACTTGATTTTTTGTCCGTTAACCTTTATAATGGAGCAAGATGCAGTGAAATGGGTTATTTACCCATAACGATGGAGCGGTGTCCCGTGAATACACCGCAAAAATCCAAGATGACGGAGGTGCCGAACGGCGGATGCTTATTCTCGGTGAATTCAGACATACGATCGATCAGGCGAACAGACTGACCGTTCCGGCTAAATACAGAGACGATATAGGCGCCGATGCCGTTTTGTACCGGGCGCCGGAGGGATGTCTGTTTCTCTATTCAAACGCGGAATTTGAAAAAATCGCAGACAGTGTGAGAAGCGGAAAGAGCGGAGCGCGCAGCCGTGCAAGAATAAGAAATTTCTTTTCGGACACTGTCGGCGCAACGGTTGACAGAACAGGGCGATTTATAATTCCTCCCGATTATCTTACGGCGGCGAATTTGAAAAATGACGTTGTGCTTCTCGGTTGTGCAAATCATTTTGAAATATGGGATGCCGAAATATACGGCAAACTGATGGAGGCAAAAGAAACTGCATCCGACGATGATTATCCCGACATTGTGTTTTAAGGGGAATATAAATGGAATTTAAACATATCCCCGTGCTTTTCAGCGAGACAATTGAATCACTCAATATAAAACCGGACGGCACCTATGCGGACTGCACCGCAGGCGGCGGCGGACATTCGGCGGCGATTGCGGAGCGTCTCGGAGAAAACGGACGTCTGATAGCGATTGATCGCGACCCGGATGCCGTTGAAAACCTGAAGCGAAAATTTGCGGACAAAAAATGCGTTACGGTTGTCAACAGTAATTTTTCGGAGATTAAAAGTATTGCGTCGTCTCTCGGTATTGACGGATTCGACGGGATAACGGCGGATCTCGGAGTCAGCTCCTATCAGCTTGACACGGCGGAGCGCGGTTTCTCGTTCCACGCCGACGCGCCTCTCGACATGCGAATGAGCAAAACGGGACTGTCGGCAGCGGATGTTGTCAACACATATTCCGAAAAAGACCTGATGCGAGTGCTTACGGTTTACGGCGAGGAAAAATTCGCAAAGAGCATTGCCCGTCATATTGTATCCGATCGTGAAAAAAAACCGTTTGAGACAACGCTTGAATTGGCTGAAACAGTGAAAAAGGCAATACCCGCACGGGCGAGATGTGATGGCGGACACCCCGCAAGACGTACCTTTCAGGCAATTCGTATCGAAGTAAACGGAGAGATAGAGATGCTGCCGGCGGCACTTTCAGATATGTTTGATACACTTAAGGTCGGCGGTGTGTTGTCGGTGATAACGTTTCATTCGCTTGAAGACAGAGCTGTGAAAAATGCGTTCAGGGAGTTTACTCAGGGCTGTACATGTCCGAGGGAATTTCCCGTGTGTGTTTGCGGAAAAACGCCCCGCGGAAAACTGCAGTTCAAATCGGCGGTTCCGAGCGACAAAGAGCTTGAAGAAAATCCGCGTTCGCGCAGTGCGCGTCTGCGCAGTATTATAAAACTGAAATAACTGTTACATTACATTATATATAGAAAAATCCGCTTCGGACAGGTATTGACGAAAAACCGGAGATTTTGTCCGATAAAGGCAGCGGAGAAAAAAACCGCTTTGAATGTGGCATAAAAGGACAGAAAAAGGGAGCAGGAAAATGACAGGATATAACGATTCGACCGCATATGCGTTTGATCTTTTTGAAACACACGAGCGTACACCGTCGCCTCGCGCACAGTCCGCGCGTTCTTCTTCGGCACGTTCATCGGCTGCGCATGCTGCGGCACAATTTTCAGCCGCCGCACCCGGAAGAGCCGCCGAACCGAAAAAGCATACCGCTCCCATAAAAAAGGTTGCGTCAAAAAGCAAAAAACAAGTAAAAGTCGAAACAAGACAGAATGCCGTCAGGGCGGCGGGTGCGGCGTTTTTTCTTGCGGTTGTTTTTTTTGCATTGAGTCTTCAAATCAGTGCGCTTACCCGGCAGTATGAGCTTTTCCGCGAAATAAACGCGGTTGAGCAGAAAATAAAAATAGCAAAGAGCGAAAGCATTCGCCTTAATTCGGAGCTTAACGGCATAACAAGCATCGGCGCGGTGGATAACTATGCCACGAAGATACTCGGCATGACAAAGGCTGAAAAATATCAGGTGAAATGCGTCGATCTCTCGGGCGGCGACAAGGTTCTCTATTCGTCGCAGTCGCAGGTGCTGTCCGCGCTTTCGGTTAAGGGCGAAGCGGATAAAAAAGCGGCTGCCGACAGCAAAAACTGACAGCGCATATGAACGGAAAAAGAAACATATCTTATTAAAGGATTTTCTTTTGGGGCTGTCGCATTCAGCGCAGACCGAAAAGCAGAATAACGGTCGGATGGCACGGTAAAGTGCCGCGGCATCGCGTGCCGAGAAACCGTTATGCGGGAATTGCTTTTCAGGTCGTTTTTTGTTTCTGTCCCGACGGGACGGCAAACAATGCCGATTTTCTGCTCTGAATGCGGCAACCCCCGCGTTTATTTCCGGAAATCTAAACGGAGGTGTGCAAAATGAGCGGTGAAGAAAACAGAAAAATGAACAGTTTGAGCCTTACTGCACGCAGAGGGATAATCGTGTTTGCGCTTATTGCCGCGGTAGGAATGGGCGCGTGTGTTTTTCGCGTGCTTTATCTTTCCGTGTTCGGAGCGGAAAAATACCGCGAAAAGGCTGAAAATCAGCAGTTGAGCGTAACATCCGTGGAAGCAAACAGAGGCACAATATACGACAGCAATATGAATATTCTCGCACAGAGCGCATCGGTGTGGCTTGTGTATGTCAATCCGAGCAGAGTTACCGACGATACCGTCGGCACCGACGGCAAGGTGAAGCAGGGCAACAAAAACCTTGTTGTCAACGGGCTTGCAAGCATACTGGGCGTTGATGCCGAAAAACTTAAAACTGAGATAACGGAGCGTTCGAAATACGGTTATTATAAGGTAAAGGGCAAGGTGGAGCTTGCGCAGCGCAACGAACTGCTTTCATACATAAAAGAGTATAAACTCGGAAATGTTATATTTATGGATCCCGATACAAAACGCTATTATCCAAACTCGGAGCTTGCGTCGACGCTTATGGGCTTCACGGGAACGGACGGAAACGGTCTGTTCGGACTCGAATACTACTACGACGATGTGCTGACAGGCACAAACGGACGCATTATTACCGCCAAAAACGGAGTACAGTCCGAAATGCCCAATTCACATGAGGAAACCTATGAACCGAGCGAGGGAGTAAATCTTGTGCTTGCGATCGATTCCGAGATTCAGACTATTTTGCAGGACGCACTGAAAACCGCGCTTAAGGAGACGAACGCCAAAAACGTTTACGGAATCGTGACGGAGACGAAAACGGGCGCGGTGCTTGCCGAGGCGAACCTGCCCGACTACGACCCCAACTCGCCCTATGACGTGCTGTATCCGGAGCTTATCGAATACTTTAAGGAAAACGGAACCGACGAGCAGAAAGCCGATCCCGAAGGCGCTGCAAGAAGCGAGCAGTGGATAAACAAGTCGTTTTCGGCATTTTATCATCCCGGTTCGGTCTACAAGGTCTTTCTTGTGTCCGGTGCATTGGAGGAGGGCGTTATAACTCCCGAAACAACATACAACTGTACGGGAACCATTCAGGCGGCGGGCAGAACAATAAAGGACTATTACACTACGGGACACGGGGTGGAAACACCCTCAAAGCTGCTTATAAATTCGTGTAACTGCTTCTCCGTTTTTGTCGGACAGAAGATGGGCACGGAGCTGTATTATAAATACTTCGATGCGTTCGGCTTTACCGAAAAAACGGGCGTTGACAGCTCGGGCGATATGAAGCCGACAGCGGGAATAACATATCATGATCCGGAGGATTCGTTTACCGCGTCCGACCTTGCAAGTGCATCGTTCGGTCAGTCGATATCCGTAACACCGCTTCAGATAGTAACCGCGGTAAGCGCGATAGGCAACGGCGGCAAGCTTATGCGGCCGTATGTCGTCAAAAAACAGACCGACAAAAACGGGAATACGGTCAAAGAAACGACGCCCGTTGTGAGACGTCAGGTCATCTCCGAAAGCACGGCGTCTACCGTTGCGTACTATATGAGCCTTGTCGTCAAGGACGGCACCGGTAAAAACGCTTATGTTCCCGGATATAAGGTGGCGGGCAAGACGGGTACATCCGAAAAGCTGAACCGTGCCGACAAAGCATATATTGCTTCATTTTCCGGCTTTGCCCCGTATGACGATCCCGATATTTCGGTTGTTATCATAATCGACGAGCCGCAGGGCGCAAACTACTCCGGCGGCGTTATTGCCGCTCCCGTTGCGGGTGAAGTATTTGAAAAAGTGCTTAAATACCGCGGCGTTGCTCCCGTTTACAGCGACGATGAGCTTGCGGCGATGACCGTATCCACCCCCAATGTTGTGGGCAGCACGGTTGAGGACGCAAAGAAGACGCTTGAAGCCGACGGGTATACGGTGCGTGTTATAGGCAGCGGCGAAAACGTTATTTCGCAGAGCCCCGAAGAAGGCAAGGCTACACCTGTCAACGGTTTTGTCGCAGTGTACACCGACAGCGGAACGTCTGCGGAAAAAGTTAAGGTTCCCGATTTTACGGGCATGACGGTGAGCGAAGCAAACAGGGTCGCCGTGAGCAGCGGTCTGAATGTCAAAATTTCCGGTTCCGCTTCGGAGTCCGCGGGTGTTGCGGCTTACAAGCAGGATAAAGAAAAAGACACGGAAGTCGATATCGGTACCGTGGTAACGGTCTATTTCAGAACGACGAGCGGTGTACACGACTGATAAATAATATTTTTTGTCGGCGGTCGGTCTTCGGCTCGACTGTCGAAGGTGTGTGAAAGAGACGGAAACGGGTATTATGTACTATATACGGAGGTATCTGTTTTGAAGCTTTCTGAACTGCTTGTTTTGTCCGAGCTCGGCATTTCAGCCGACGTTGTCGCCGATGCCGAAATAACGCTTGTCACCGAAGAATCGGATTCCGTTGTGCCCGGGAGCATATTTGTATGTGTAAACGGCAAAAACTATAACGGACATTTAAAGGCTTTTGAAGCTGCCGCAAAGGGCGCTTCACTCGTTGTCGGTGAGGAAGACCTCAATATGCCGGGGTATGTGAGAGTTCCCGACGCGCGGAAAGCCGTGTGCGCTTTGAGCCGTGCGTTCTTCGGCAGACCCGACAGGCGGCTTAAGCTTATCGGCATCACGGGCACAAACGGAAAAACGACCA
>OLHA01000919.1_pt1 | contig 16597 bp, 8 predicted proteins | sample 1605961 | NCBI WGS metagenome assembly OLHA01 (sample SAMN03283288) | human gut metagenome | biome: human-associated habitat; material: feces | host: Homo sapiens | place: Peru | collected 2012
CCTCCACACCCGCCGCCTGCGGGCGGCACCCTCTCCAGGCAGGAGAGGGCATGAGCTGCTCGTACTTGGCTGACGGAAAATCCGGGGGATTGCCACACCAGTCTGAGGACTGGTTCGCAATGACAGATCGTTTTTAGGTTACCAAATACCTATTTGCCAATGATTTCCTCCAGCTCTTCCCTTGTATACAGCAGATTCACCGCCTGCAATAGGGCGTTGGCGCTGATTCTCTCCGGGAAATCCAGGATTTTCAGCAGTTCTTTCCGCTTCTCCCCGCTGTCCGGGCCGCCGGAGAGGCCCCAGTCGCAGAAGTCTTGCTTGGTGATGGCGGCGGCCTTTTTGGGGGCGGCCCCCTCCCCTTCTATAGTGGCTCCTGCCTGACGGAGGGACTCCAGGAGAATATCCGGCCTCATGCCCTCCACCCCCAGCTTTCCCTCCTTGCCGGGGGCAGCTTTCCGTTTCTCTTTTCCCGGAACATCCGGGATGTAGGCGTGCTTCAGGTACTTGCCGGGAATGGCGCTTTTCACGTGGTTGCGGATGAGGAAGCCCGCCCCATCGGAGTCCGTCAGGACGATGAGGCCCCGCTTTTCCGCCACCCGGCGAAGCATATCCATTTTCTGCCGGTCTTTGAAGATGCCGAAGCCTGCCGTTTCAAAAATCGTGGCATCCACTACCTGATGCAGGGTATTGGCATCGTAGCGGCCCTCTACCAGAATGGCTTCCTTGATTTTAACCATGGCTTGCCTCCCGGGCCAGCTCCAGCACCAGCAGCTCCAGAAGCCGCTGGCTGTCGTCGTAGGAGGTTTTCAGCCTGTAGTCCGTCTCCAATATCAGCTCTGCCGCCTTTTTGCAGAAGGGTGCTGAGAAGCCCCGGGCGGCCTCCATGGTTTTCCGGGCCGGATAATCCGACAGATTGCAGAGCTTTTGCAGGTCGCTGCTGGTCTTCCGGTTGTCCAGCAGGGTCCGGGCAGTGCCCAGGCGGCGGAAATGGGCCCCGATGGCCCCCAGGATCAGCACCGGCTCCTGCTGCATCTTCAGCAGCTGCTGTAATTTCACCAGGGCCTGGTCATACTTTCCGGCGCTCATCAGGTCCGTCATCTGGAACACCATGGCATCCAGCACCGGCTCCGTCACCGCGTCGATATCCGCCTGGCAAATGGTGTCCGCGCCGGAGTAGGCGCAGATCTTCTCCACCTCCCCCAAAAGGGAGGTCATGGTGCCGTCGGTGATGTCGATGAGGTAGACGCACAGCTCCGGGGTGATTTTCTTCCCCTTGGCGGCAAACCGCCGGGTGAGCCAGTCGATCAGGTGCCGCTGGTCCTGCTTGGCAAACTCCACCAGAGCGCCAGAGCCTTTGACGGCCTCCCAGAGCTTTTTCATCCGCTGGTCCGGCTTCCACCCCTGACCTCCATACACAAAGATCACGGTGCAGTAGTCCGGGATGTCCGAGAGAATGGCCCCCATCCGGTCCCGGTCCGATTCGTTCATTTTGAAGGGGTCAATGTCGTCCACCTGGACCAGGGTGTGCTCCGCCATCATGGGCAGATTCTCCACCGCCTCCCCAAATTCCGTCAGGTCAAAGGTCTCCCCAGTGAACCGGTGGAAATTGAAGGACTCCGTCAGCTCCTCCAGCAGGAGCTTCTTCATCTGGCCCAGATAGTATTCCAGCAGAAAGGTCTCTTCTCCGAAGAAGAAGTAGAGCCGTCCCGCCTCTTTATTTTTGATCTGCCGCTTTAAGCGTTCCAGCTCCTCGCCGGCAGCCTTGGGTTTCGCCACAGCGTTACCTCCTGATTACAATGGTGCCCGATTGGTCCGTCCGGAAAACCGCGGCCCCGGCCCGTTCCAGCCGGTCCAGGGCTTCCTGATGGGGGTGGCCGAAGGGATTGTCCGCTCCCACGGAGATCACCGCCACCTTGGGCCTTGCCGCCTCCATCAGCTCTTCCGAGGCGGCGTTTTTGGAGCCGTGGTGGCCCACCACCAGGATATCCGCCCGGGGGATCTTTCCCTCCCGCACCAGCCGCCGCTCCCCGGCCTGGTCCAAATCGCCGGTGACCAGTATAACACAATTTTCCGATTCAAACAAGATGGCCATGCTGTTTTCCTGCCGGGAATTCCCGCCGGTATAGGGAAAAAGCCGCAGTGTCCCCGCCCCGAAGGGGACGACCCGTTCCTCCTTCCCCTCGGGAAGAAGCAGGGTCTGGGCCTTCACCCGGCTCAGCAGGTACTGTGCCCCACCGGCGTGGTCCGCATCGAAGTGGGTCAGGGCCAGGGCATCCACCCTGTATATGTTCTGACTCAGCAGATACTCCGCCGCCCTGTCCGCGGCGCTCTGCCCGGTCCGGCCCCCGCAGTCGATGACCAGGGTCTGCCCCCGGCTGCTCAGGACCAGGCTCTGGCCCTGGCCCACATCCAGCACCGCAAGCCGGAAATCCTCCTGCCTGGGAAGCCAGCCTCCCAGAAAAACCCAGACCGCTGCCAAAGCGGCAGAGGCGGCCACATAATACCGGAGCCTTCCCTTGTGGAAGAGGGCATAGAAAATCAGCAGGACATAGATCCCCGCCAGGGCCAGGGCATGAAACACGCCCCAGGGATACAGGGCCCCGAAGGGCACCCGGCCAAGGAGCCGGGCCGTCGCCAGCACCAGCCGGATAGGCCAGGCCAGGAGCCGCCCCAGAAGCCCCCCCAGCTCCGGGGAGATGCCGCCCAGGGCGCAGACCGCCCCCACACCGTAAAAAATCAGGGTGACCAGGGGCAGCACCAGCAGATTCGTCACCACACCCACCAGGCTGACCACCCCAAAATACCAGGCGGCCAAGGGGGTAGACAGGCTCATGGCGCTGAAGGTAAGGGCAATGGGCCCCGCCAGCCGGGGCCACAGCACCTCTTCCAGCTTTCTCTGGATAGGCCCCTCAAACAAGAGGATCCCCAGCACACTCAGCACCGACAGCTGGAATCCGGCGGAAAGGACCGTAAAGGGATTGCAGAGCAGCAGCACCAGGGCCGCCAGGGATAATTCCGTCAGGGGGTCATATTCCCGGCCCGCACACTCCGCCAGCATCATCAGCCCCACCATGAGCCCCGCCCGGCACACGGAGGGGGTGAATCCCACCAGAGCCGCGAACAGTGCCACAGCCGGAATGCCCACCAGGGCGGTGAGGTACCGCCGGTTTCCGGCAAGCCGCCGGATCAGCAGCCACAGCACCCCCACATGGAGCCCGGACACGGCAATGATATGCCGGATACCGCTGACCGTCAGGGCCGTTTTGGTGCCGTAGTCCAGCTCCGCACTGTCTCCCAGCAGCAGGGACTGGGCGAAGGGAAACACATCCTCCGGCAGGCACCCCCGGAGAACATCCTTCATGCTCTTTGCCAGCCTTTGGGGAAAGAACCGCAGGCTCTCCGCCTGTCCCGGCTCCACCGCCGTGGCCGACCTGGCCGTAGCCCGGAGGAAAATGCCGGAGGCGGCATCATAGCCGGATTCCTTCTCCCCGCCGGGCAGGGTCAGCCGGAACCGGAACTGCCCTGTCAGCCGGTTTCCGGGCTCCACCGGTCGGTTCTCTTTCAGGTATGCCTCCAGGGTATAGCCCTTTCCCTCCAGGTAGATCCGGCCCTTCACCTGCGTACCGTAGTCCGTCTGCTCCCCATAGTCCAGAGCCAGAATTTCCGCCGTCCCGGTCTGTCCGTCCAGAATTTTCAGGGGCGTATAAAACCGGGCCTGGACCAGCTCCATCCAGCCCCAGGCGGCAGCCACTCCCAGCAGCACCGCCGCCGGAACAGAAAGCCGGGACCACCGCCGGGAAGCCAAAGGAGCCAAGGCCCCCAGAGCCAGGAGCACAAGCCCAAACCAAGGACTCAGGCCCCAGAGCACGGTGGTGAGCCCCAGCATGCCCAGGGCAAAGCCCAGGGTAAACCAGAAAAGCTTTCGCATTCTTTCGCCCCCTTTGGGGCTATCATATCATGAAGGATCCTCTTTCGCTACTGGTAACTGTCGAAATTTGTCGAAATTTGTCGGTTCTTAGGGAAAAAAACCGGCCCCCATTTCTGGGGACCGGTCGCTATGAAGGGATCAGGCCTGGGGCGCCACAGGAGCCAGGATCTTCAGCTTGATCGAGGCGGATTTGTTGGTGCCGTCGGCGGCGGTGGCGGTGATGGTGACAGTCTTACCGGCAGCCTTGGCATCGGCGACCACATGGCCGTCCACTACGGTGACCAGCTTGTTGCTGCTCTTCCAGGTGAAGGCCTGGGCGGAGCCCTCGTTGCCGGTGGCCTTCAGCTCCAGGGTCTGCCCGGCCTCCAGCTTGGTAGGCAGGGTGCTGCCGTCGGCGGTGCCGATGGTGACCTTGGTAGTAGCAGGATAGACGGTCACGGCGCAGGTGGTCTTAATGCCGCTGCCGTCCAGGGCGGATACGGTCACAGTCACTTTGACTGCTTCCTTCACGGCCTTGGTGGTGAGCTTGCCGGAGGCGCTGACCTTGATACCGGCCTCATTCTCGGACACGGACCAGCTGAGCTTCTTGTTGGTGGTGTCGGCGGGGGTGATGAGGGGTTTCAGGGTCAGGGACTTTCCACCGGCGATGATGCCGCCCTCCAGGGTCAGGTCCTTCATGCGCTTGACCACGGTGAGCTTGAAGGAGGCCTTCTTGGCGGAGCCATCCTTGGCGGTGGCGGTGATGGTGACGGTACCGGCCTTCAGGCAGGAGATCTTACCGCCTGCGTCAATGGAGGCCACCTTGGCGTTGGAGGACTTCCAGGTCACGTCCTTCCCGGCGGCCACGGGGTAGGTCACGGCGCTGAGCTGCAAGGTGCTGCTTGCGGCCATATCCCACACCAGGGTGGTATTCTCGGAAGCGCCGGGACGCTTGATCTCCAACCCCTGAACCAGAGGACGGAGGGTGACCTTGGCGCTGCCGGAGACACCGGAGCCATCCTTGGCAGTGGCGGTGACGGTAACGGTCTTCACACCGGTCAGGTCCTTATTGGCGGTAACCACACCGGAGGAAGAGACCTTGGCGTAGGCGCTGCCATCGGTGATGGACCAGGTGACGGCCTTGTTGGAGGCGTTGGCAGGCTCCACATTGGCCTTCAGGGCCAGGGTCTTGCCGGAGGCAACGGTCAGGCTGTCGGCGGCGTTCTTGGTGGTGACGGTGATGCCATCCACCAGGCCGGTGACCTTGAGGGTGACGGTGGCCTTGGCCTTGCCGGAGGTTGCGGTAATGGTGGCGCTGCCGGACTTCAGGCAGGTGACGGTGCCGTCCTCGGCTACGGAAGCAACCTTGCCGTTGGAGGACTTCCAGGTCACTTCGGCGGCCTCCTCGGCGGGGGCTTCACCGGACAGGTCCAGGGTGTAGGCACCCAGGGAGACGGTGTCGCCAACGTTCCGGGCCAGGGTGGTCTTGGTGACGTAGCTGTCCTCAACCTTCAGGATCAGGCTCTGGTCGGCCTTGGGCAGGATGGTCAGGGTGATGACGTTGCTGCCCACCTTGGCGGCATCCTTGCTGACGGCCTGGATCTTCACGGCATGAGGCTCGTTGACATTCTTGGCAGTGACCTTACCGGCGGCGGTAACGGTGGCGTAGGCGCTGTCGGCGCTATCCACCAGCTGGAAGGTAACACCGGGAACCGTGGGCTTCACAGGCTCGGTGGTGGCCTTCAGGGTCAGGGACTTGCCAGCGCGCAGGACGGCGGTCTCAGGCTCGGCAACGGTAACGGACTTGGTCAGGCTGCCCACCTGGATCTTCACGGAGGCGGCCTTCTTGCTGCCGTCATTGGCGGTAGCGGTGATGGTCACGGTGCCGGTACCGGCCACGTAGGTGACCACACCGTCCTCTACGGTCAGGACCTTGGCATTGGAGGACTTCCAGCTCAGGCCCTCCATGGCATCGGTGGGATAGAGCTTGCCGGTGAGGGTCAGGGTCTTCTCGGTGTCCATGTCCATGTAGAGGGTCTGGCCGTTGACGACCTGACGGCCTCTCAGGATCTCCACCTGGGAGACGGCGGGATAGATGGCGATGGTGTGCTTGATGGGCGTAGAGCCGTCCTTGGGGGTGCCGATGAAGGTCACATTGTGCTTGGAGGCCACAACGTAGGTCTTCACAGCGCCGGCGGCGGTGACGGTGGCGTAAGCCGCGTCTTCGGCATTCGCCAGAGCCCAGGTGATGTTATTCTTGGCAATGGGGTTGCCGTTGGCATCCACAGCCTTCAGGGTGGTGGACTTGCCGCCCACCAGCTTGGAATCGACGGTGGGATCGATGACGCCGGAATTCATCTGGCAGATGGTGCCCGCGTCAGCGCCCAGAGGATCATCGGTACGGTTGGAATTCTTTTTCCAGCTCCATACGCCGGTGCCGGAGGGGAAGTTGCCGGTGCTGGAATCGTAGTAGTTCAGGCCGTAGACGTTCTCGTGCTCGGCAGCGCTGGTATCCACATAGGCCACCTGGCCGATGGGCCGCAGGCCGGTGTCGTCGCTCTCGCAGATGTTGTCATGGACCTTGTCGTAAACGTTCAGGCCTCTGTAGTAGCCCACGATGGCACCCACAGCCTCACCGTCGGAGTAGAGGTGGCCGCGGAAGATATTGCCGGTCATTTCGTTGGGGCTGTTGCTGTAAGTCTGGATGACGATGGAGTCGCCGCCCTGGATACCGCCGACCTTGTTGGAGCCGGAGACAGAGCCGGTGACGGTACAATTATAGATGTTGGGACGCATGGCGTTATCAGCCCAGCCGCCAATGTAGCCGCTGCCGATGATACCGCCGGCCTCCTGGCCGCTGGCTTCCACGATGCCGTGGAATTCACAGTCGGTGACCTTGAAGGTGGTCATGGAGTTATCCTGGTTGCCCACGATACCGCCCACGCTGTCCACGCCATAAACGGTAGCGTAGCTCTTACAGCCTTCAATGGTACCGTTGATTCGGCCAGCGAAGGAACCGATCTTGGACTCGGTGCCGTCATAGCCGATGACTACGCCTCTTTCCGCCACGCAATTGCGGATGGTGACCAGGAAGTTGCCGGAGCAGCCGGCGAAGGAGTTGGTGGTGATGTAGGTGCCGACGAGGCCGGACTTCAGGGTCTTGGTGCCGGACTTCAGGGTGACACCCTCAATGGTAATGGCGTTGCCGGAAAGGCCAACGCCCTCCAGGTTGTTCACCAGGCCGTAGCCCTCGATCTGAGGACCGTAGATGTTTAGGTCCTTTACGTAGGCATCCTTCACGTAGCCCAGCAGAGGCAGGCCGCCTTCGGGCACGGTGAGGGTGTGGTCCTGGCCATCCAGATGGCCGCTGAAGCGGTTGTTGCTGTCGGAGCCGATGGGCTTCCAGCCCTCGGCCAGGGTCACGTCCTTGGTCTGGGCCAGATACTGATCCTTGAAGGCGTATCCGGCAGCGACCAGGTCGTAAACGGTCTGGTAGTCTTCGGCGGCAGCGATCTGGTAGGGATCGGCTTCGGTGCCGGTGCCCTTCAGCTTTTCTGCCACGTAGTCGGCATTGTCCAGGACCTTGATCTCCACAATGTGGGAGGAAGCGGTGCAGTTCAGGCCGTTGGCAGTGGCGGTCACCACGCAGAAGTAGTACCGCGTACCGGTTTCCTCGGCCTTACCCAGAGCATAGGTTTCGGCAGTGGCGTCGGCAATGGCGACTGCGCCCTCGTAGCTCTCGGCAGTGTTGACGAACCACTGATAGGTCAGGGGCTGGTGCTTGGAAGCGGGCTTGACCTCCAGGGTCAGGTCTTCCGCATCCATTCCCAGAAGATAGGTGGCGGAGGCGGGCTGGCTGACGATTTCGGGAGCCTGCAGAGAGGAGGCGCCGGAGGTCAGCTTCAGCAGGTAAATAACAGGCTGCTCATCGCCGGACTGGGCAATGATACGGACCAGCTTCGTGCCGCTGCCCAGGTCAATGGCCTTGGTGGCTTCTCCGGGGGCCACACGCTGGTTGTTGACATAGATGTTCTCCGCCTTGCCGGAAACCGTGATGGACACGGCATCCATGGGCAGGGAGACATTGTAAACCTGCTTGCCGTTTTCCGGGGTGATGGAGTAGGTTGCGCCGTTGCCGGTGAAGGAGATGGCGGTGGGGGCGGCAGTGGTGCCCACATCGCTTCCGGTGGAGCTGGCCCGGTAGACTCTCTGGACCTCGGTGGATTTCTCAAAGAAGACACCGGCCATGATGTTGGAGGCGGTGACGACCTTCACATAGTGGAAGGACATACCGTCTACATTGACGGGGTTGCCTTCGGCATCCACGGCCCAGGCCAGGTCGAAGCCGGAGCTCTTCAGCGCCAGGTCATCGTTGGCCAGGTAGGGGTTCGATTCACCGTTTACCAGAGCATCCGCATAGCCAAAGGTCGTGGCATGGGCGAAGCTGCTGGTGGTGTTTCCGCCGACCATACCGTCCACGGCGGGAATCAGAATGCCGGACAGGGTGATGGTGTCGCTGTTTACCAGAGAATTGAGCGTGTAGTTAGAGGCAAGGGGCCAACTGAAGGACTTGCCATGGTCCGCCTGAGTATGGCCGTAGTTATCGGACCAGGTGGTGCCGGTGCCGTCTCTGGTGTAGGTAACGGTGTAGTCCCAGATGGCGCTGTCGTAGTGCTCGGAGCCAGCCAGGGCATACCAGGTGCTGCCGTCCTCGGAGACCCAGACCTGACCGGGCTCGGCAAAGCTCTGGCCAAGTCTGGCGTTGCCATACACATAGAAGTCAACGCCGTACTGGTTGGTAGGATCATTGGTAATGCCATCCTCGAAGTAGAAGGTGGCGTAGCCGCCGAAGCCGCCCAGGGACTTGAAGGTGCCGCTGAGCATACTCTCCGGGGAGAGACCGTAGGCACCGCCGTTGGTGTACTGGCTGTTGATGGGCAGGTAATCCACAACCTTGTCCGCGCCGTTCTTGATCCGCTTGGAGGCGGCGAAGGTGTATTTACGGACCAGGCTGCCATCGGTGTTGGTGACGGAAACGGTCTGATTGCTGGTAGTCAGCTTCAGCGTGTAGGCGCCGGACTCGTCAGCCTCGACTGCCTTGGAGCCGATCTTGACGGTATTGCCTTCCGCTACGGTGAAGGTAACGGTGGGCAGGTCGCCGTCCTGGGCAATGCTCAGCTTATAGGCGACGGTGTCGGGAGTAAAGGCGGGATACCAGTTGCCGGTGTCAGAGGTGGCGGTGAGGATCTGGGGCTCACCTACGACAGGCAGCTGCTCCATCCACACGGTATAGGCAGTACCCACCTGGGTGGAGCCGACCATCAGCTTTTCCTTGTTGGAAGTCATTTCCGGGAAGGCAAAGCCGCTCTCGGCATAGTACTGGTCTCCCAGGATCTGGAAGATGACCTTCACTTCGGCATGGGTGTCGCCCTCAGCCTTGGGGAAGGTGATGGCATCGGTCAGGCCGCCGCCCTGAGGCAGCTCTTTCCAGGTCTGGCCGTCGTCGATGGAGTAACGGATGTGGGTATAGGCCGTGGTGCCCTTGATGTTCAGGGTGAAGTCGGGACGACCGTTCACCATGTAGCCACGGTAGTAGTACTTGGAGTTGCTGACGGTGTAGTTGCTGTTCTTAACACCAGTCTCGCTGGCCTGGAACAGGTAGCCCTCAGCCTTGTCCAGATACAGACTGTTGGACAGAGCGCCGTCCTTGGCATCCCGTGCGGCAATGCCGTTGGAGTAGGCGATGGTCTTGCTCACATCTCTGGGGCGGGTGATCTCCAGGGTGTAGAGGGACTTGACATCCTTGTTGGTCTTATCCGTCAGCGTCAGCGTGACCAGGGTGGTGCCGAAGGGCATACCGGGCAGCTGGGTCTGCTTGGCGGAAGGAATGGGAATGCTGACAGCTTCGCCGTCTTCGTTGGTATAGGTGGCAACGCAGTCCAGCTTCTCCGCGTTGTAGCAGGTACCGGCGTTGATGGTGAGGATCTTGGTATTGTAGTTGCTCAGCTTAATGCCGGTGTAATCCTTCTGGTCTGCCTGGTACTTGAAGGTGGAGGAAGTGATGCCGTAGAGCATCAGCTTCTCGAAGGTGGGATTCTGGCTGTCGGAAACCACGGCCAGGATGCCGCCCTTGGTGCCGTTGTCGTCAATGGCCGTGATCTGGGCGGTGCCGACGGCATGGGCAGTCACAACGCCCTTGTCGTCCACAGTGGCCACGGCCTCATTGGCACTGGTCCAGGAGGCAATGCTGCGGCCCTCTTCGGGGATGGCCTTCAGCTGCATGGTGGGCGCGGCGTTCTCGGAGGTCAGCTCCAGATAGGCCTTGCCAAATCCGCCGTCGGCGTTCTCCACGGCCACACCGGTGACATTGAGCACGGCGGTATCGGTGAGCTTCGGTGCGCCCTCAGGGCCAACGTCCAGAGTCAGGGTGACCTCTACCTTGCCGGGACGCAGGACATTCATGCCCAAAGATCCGGGCTTGGTGGTCAGATCAGAGGTGATCTCCGCCACATCGTCGGGATACTTCACTTCCCAGATGTTGTAGCCGTTGATGCCGCCGATAACGGAAGCAGTCTTTACGGTCTGGCCGTCGGCATTCAGCCGGACGGTCTGGTTCTTGTAGTAATCCGAGATCTGGTAGAACTTAACGTCGATGAGCTTTTGACCGCTGGTCACGCTGGAATCCAGAGCAGATACTGCGGTCACATAGGTGTAGCTGGCGGAGGTAACGGTATAGACACCGGTTTCGGTATCCAGCTTGCCGCCGTAGGCACCGCCGACCTTCCAGATGACGGGGGTCTCGCTGCCGTTTTCGTCCAGGGCCCTCAACTGCATCTGGGTGCCCTGCTTGACAGCGTAGGTCACACCGCCGTAGGCATTGGAGCTGGCGTTGGGAACCGTATAGGGATAGTCGGAAGTCAGGGTAAGGCTCTTGGGCACCGCCTTGACGGTGACCTCCACCACCTTACTGGTGGCACTTTCCAAACCATCGCCGGAGGCGACCACATAATAATAGAAGGTGCCCAGTTCTCCGGAGGGAACGGTGAATTCGGCCTTGTTCGCGTCCTTCACAGCCTTGCCTCCCTCGGTGGAGGCGGTGGTATTCACATACCACTGATAGCTGATGGTGGTGCTTGGGTCTACGTCTCTGGTAACCCCCGCTTCCACGGTCAGGGTGTGCTGGGTGTTCTGTCCGATGGTCAGAGGCTCTCCGGTCAGGTCGGTCTTCCACAGAACGGCCTGGCCCTTGTCCATAGAGAGGGTGACGGTGTAGGTCTTGTCGTAGCCGCCCTCAGCCTTGGAGGTCAGAGTCAGGACGCTGGCCTCCGCGCCGGGAACCAGCTTGTCCAGCCGGACCCACTTGCGGTTCTGGGCCTCGGTAAAGGTTTTGGTAACGCCGTGGAAGGTAAAGCCCGCGGTGCAGTAGGGAATGTACTCCACCTTGACCCACAGATACCGGGATGCCTCGTCGGCCACGAAGACCAGAGGATCCACGGTGTAGTCCATGGTGCTGTGGAGGAATTCAGGAGACATCTTCAGCTCCTGAACGGTATCCTCGGTCCTGCCGCCGATACCCACATGGACCTCCACCAGGTCGGTTTCCTTGAGCACGTTGCCGATCTTGAACACGTTCAGGGCGCTGAACATCTCTTCGCCGGTGGCAATCAGGCAGACGGTCTTGTTGGCCATGCTCTCGGGGATGTGCAGGGTCACCTTTCCGTCCTTGTCGGAGACCTTGCCGGTGATGGGCTCGATCTTGCCGGTGACCATGTCCATAGCCGCCAGCTGGGCCCCCTCAACGGGAGCGTCAGGGCCGCCCTCCGCGCCGTAGGCGGCGTAGTTGCCCATGACCACCAGATCCAGGTCCGTATTGGCAAAGAGGGACTGGCCCCTCAGGGGCTTGCCGTCGGCGGTATTCAGCCAGACATACCGGTCCAGATAGGTGGCGGTGTCCTCGCATACGCCGAAGAGGAGGTAGTCCCCATCCGCCACTTCCGTCTGGTTGACAAACAGGCCCTTGCCGTCAGAACCGGCAGCCTGCTTACCGTTGACCAGGATGGTCAGATTGGTGGACTCTTCCCCCATGTATTTGATGACCCAGTTGGTAGGTCCCAGGTCCAGGAAGTCCTTGGCGCTCTTGGGGGTGAACTGATCGAAGAAGACCAGCTCGTGGGCCCGGACCAGCACGTCCAGGGCGGACACGCTGCCCACCACCTCATCGGTGTAGCCGTAGCTTTCGGCCAGGTCGCTGGCAACCTTCTCATCGAAGGCGAAGACTTCCTGCTTACCATCCTGCTGGAAGTTGAAGGTCACCGTGGCGTAGCTCACGCCAGGCTCGGTGACGGTCACCTTCGCCAGGGACATAAAGGTATTGGTGCCGTTGGCAGTCAGATAGACCGTCTTCCCCAGCCAACCGGCGGGAATGGTGACGGTGCACTTGCCGTCGGAGCCGGTGGTGCCCAGAGTGGTCTCCAAGGTAGCGTTCTCGGTATCCACCAGATAAATCTTGGCACCGGAGACGGGGCCGTTGGTGCCGCCGTAGAGGGCCTTGCCCATGACGGTCAGGGTAACCTTCTTTCCGGCCTCCAGGGTCTGGCCGTCCAGGGCCTTGCCGTCCCCATCGGCCAGATAGGTGTACTGGTCCTTACCGGCGGTCTGGTAGATGCCGAACATGACATCATCGCCGTCCACAACCTTGGCCTGGTTGACGGTGGCGTTGCCGGGCATGGAGCCGTTGACCAGAATGGCGATCCAGGAGGTAGACTCGCCGAACATCTTGTTGATCCAGCCGCTGGAAGCAACCACCAGATAGTTGGTGGCACTTGCCTTGGTGAAGTCCTCACCGAAGCAGTCAATATGGGCCTGGACCAGTACGTCCAGAGCGGACACGCCGGTCTTGGCGTCCACATTGTCGGTAAAGCCGTAGCGCTCGGCCAGGTTGCTGGGGACCTCTACATCCACACCGGTGGCGAAGAAGTCGCCGCCGCCCTGTCCGGTGTAGGACACGGTGGCCGTGACGAACTGAGCGGGGGTAACGGTGACCACGCAGTAGGGGGCGGTAAGCGGAGCCTCCACGGTGATGGTTTCGTCGCCCTTGCCGCCGGCCCAGTTGGCGATCTGGGTCTCGATGCTGCCGGAGGCAGACACGATATAGGTGCCGGGCTCCTCAAAACTCAGGGTCACATTGCCCTTGCTGTCGGTGACCGCATCCTTGATGGCAGTGAAGGTGCCGTCCTTCCAGACGCCGACCTGGGCACCGGCCACGCTGCCGGCCTTGTAGCCGCCCACAGCCATGGAGGAGCTGCCCTGGAGATTCAGGGTAATGTCCTTGTAGGCCTCTGCAGTGAGGCTCTGCTGTCAAAGTAGCAGATCACATCGGACCAGTTGGCCTCATCCTTGAGAACGCAGGCATAGAGCTGGTCATCCTGGGCCACGGTGCTGGACTTGTCGTTCACGCCCATGGACAGGGCTTCATTGTTCTTCAGGAAGTAGTAGCTTCCCTTGGGATTTGTGGTGACGTTCCAGAACTTCTGGACGAAACCGCCGCTGATCTCATAGCCGCCCTCACAGTACTTCTCATGGAGGGCAACCAGCGCCTCGTCATAGGTCAGGATGCCGTCGCTGTTCACGTCCTTGACGGTAACGGGCAGCTCAATGGCAGCCTGACCGTCGGAGGTCTGGGCGAGGACCCCCTGGTTGCTGACGGTGAAGTAAACCGTAGCACTGTCAGCAGGGCCGGGCTTGGCGGCCTCCTCTACGGTGACAACGCAGTAGGGGGCGATGGTGGGACAGTCGATGTCCTCATCATCTTCAAAAACGTCGTTATAGCGCAGACCAGACAGAACGCCCTTGGCGGTGACAAGGTAAGTACCGGCCTTGTCGAAGCTCAGGGTCACATTGCCGTCCTTATCAGTCTTGGCGTTTTCCAGGGCGGTGAAAGCGCCGTCCTCCCAGGTGCCTACGGAGATGTTAGCGGCACCGGACTTGGCGTAGTCGCCGGACTTACCGGTCAGAGTCAGCTTGAAGGACTCACCGGCCTTGACCGTAACCTCGGTCTTGTCGAACCAGGTGAAGCAGTCGGCCCGGTCCGTCTTGTCCGTCATGACAACGGCATACAGCTGATCGTTGTCTGCTACGGTGCTGGTCTTGTAGGCGACCATCTTGGTGAGCTCTTCCCCGTTCTTGAAGAAGCTGGTGGCGTAGGTCTCAACGCCCCAGAGCTTGGTAACGGTAACGCCCCGCTGAAGGGTGTAGCCGTCCACGCGGTAGGCCTCATGCAGGGCAACCAGCGCGTCATGGAAGGTCAGGATGCCGTCGGCATCCGCGTCCTTGACGGTGACAGGCAGCTCCACGGCGGCCTGGCCGTCGTCGGTCTTGCCCAGGACTCCCTCCACGCTGACGGTAAAGAAGACATCGGCCGTTCCGGCATCCGCCTGGAGCTCCTCAACCTCCTCCACCGTCTCTTCGGTGGGCTCCTCGTCAGCCGCCTCGGTTTGATCCGTGGCTTCCGTTTCCTCAGAGGGTTCCGTGGGTTCCTCGGTGGGAGCCTCCGTCTCTTCCTCCGTGGGGGCTTCCGTTTCTTCCTCGGGAGCCACTGTCTCGACTGCGGAATCCTCGGCTTCCACTGCGGAAACCGAAGATTCCGGGCTTGCCGCGTCAGCGAACACACTGGTCGGCACCATACCGATCAGCATTACGATGACCAGCAGCAAGGCCAGCATACGTCTTTTCATAGTATCCTTCCCTTCTTCCGGAAATTTTCCGGAGAATTTATCGCCACGGCATTGCACCGATGACTACAGAGCAAATAGGGACGGACGCAAAAAAGCGGCGATGTCCCTAAGACAGAACATCACCGCAACCATTCTACGAAGCAACATTCTAACGGTACAGTAGGTCTCCCGACTCGCGCCTCAGACAAGCCTCCGGTCCTGCCTTCTCAGGTTGCCCCAATGACTGGCTTTCGCCAACGGACCGGGCTCTCGACGCCCACGGTATTGGTCAATGCGGGGCCTCGAACCCCATTCCCTTGTTCAGCTTTGCGCCTGACGGCAGAGCCGCCTTTGCGCACGCAAAGCCTCTGTAACGTATTTTTTATAATCATTATTTTAATGCCGAAATAAGGAAAAGTCAATAGGCGATTTGTGAAAAATGCCCTAGCCCTCTTCTTCCTCCTCCCGCTCCATTTCTTTCAGAAGCTTCTGGTCCTTTTTGGAGCTGAGGTCCAGCTTTTCATACATATCCGGACGGCGGTCCCGGGTCCTTCTGAGGGACTGCTTCCTTCTCCACTGGTTTACCTTCTCATGATTGCCGGAGAGGAGGATCTCCGGTACGGCTCTGCCGTGCCAGAGGGCAGGGCGGCTGTACTGAGGGTATTCCAGCATCCCCGAGAAGTGGCTCTCGTCCTCGAAGCACTCCGGGTCTGCCAGGACCCCGGGCACCATGCGGCACACGGCATCGGTGACGGCCATGGCGGCGATCTCGCCGCCGGTTAGGACGAAATCCCCGATGGATATTTCCTCGTCCACGCACTCGTCGATAAACCGCTGGTCGATGCCCTCGTAGTGGCCGCAGACCAGGATCAGATTGTCCAGCTTGCTCAGGCGGATGGCATCCGCCTGGGTGAAGGTATGGCCGCAGGGGGACATATACACGGTGTGGACCGGCCCCCCGGCCTCGTCGCATACCGCCTCCCAGCAGCGGTAGATGGGGTCCGCCTGCATAATGGCCCCCCGGCCGCCGCCGTAGGGGTAGTCATCCACCTGGTTCTGCTTGTTGGAGGTGTAGTCCCGGATCTGGTGGGTGCCGATATGGATGAACCCCCGCTCCTGGGCCCGGCCCAGGATACTCTCGGAGAGCACATCCCCCAGGGTATCGGGGAACAGGGTGAGAATATCAATCCGCATCGGCTTCCATGCCCTCCAACAGCTTCACTTCCATCCGGTTGGCCTCCAGGTCCGTGGACAGGATGAATTCCTTCACCGCGGGGAGCATATATTCCTTCTCCCCTTTCACCACATACACCTGGTTGCCAGGGTAATCCAGCACCTGGGTCAGCTCCCCGATTCTTTCTGCCTGGGAGAAAACCTCCATGCCGATCAGGTCCCCGGCAAAGATCACATCTTCGTCCATATCCTCCCGGTACAGGGTCACGGTCTTCCCCCGGAGGGCCTGGGCGGCCTCCATGGTATCCACACCCTCCAGCTTCAGAAGGTCACAGGTATTCTGGACCCGGCAGGAAACGATGGCGTAGTCCTTCCCGCCGATGCGGCACCGGGTAAAGCCGCGCATATCTTCGGGGCTGTCCAGCCAGGGAAGCATTTTGATTTCCCCCCGGACACCGTGGGTATTCACAATTTCACCGGCTTCGATAAACGGAAGTCTCATAGATTTCTCCTTCATAAAAACGAAAATGCGTGACGAAATCGCCACGCATAGCCGTTTAATCCACAATTTCAACGGTGACCTTTTCGCCAGTGCGCTGGGCAACCGTCTTGATAATGGTACGGATCTCCTTGGCGATCCGCCCCTGGCGGCCGATCACCTTGCCCATGTCGCCTTCGGCCACATGGAGCTCCAGCACCTTGCCGTCTTCCTCGGTCTTTTCGACAACGGCAACGGAATCGGGATCGTCAACCAGGCTCTTTGCCATATACAGCAAAAGTTCCTTCATTGTGCCACTCCTTCAAA
>OLHA01000920.1_pt1 | contig 16595 bp, 15 predicted proteins | sample 1605961 | NCBI WGS metagenome assembly OLHA01 (sample SAMN03283288) | human gut metagenome | biome: human-associated habitat; material: feces | host: Homo sapiens | place: Peru | collected 2012
GGGTTTTAACGCGGCATGAGCGAAAATCAGCCGGTCAAAACCGACACGGGTTCAAATCCCGTCAGCTTACGGATTCCGAATTACTTTGTCCGTTTTTTCGCAGTATTTTTCGACCAGCGTCGTGTTTCGCACCGATGTATAAGCGTTGCACATCAGGTCTATCTCATCGGAGAGCGGTTTTTCGCTGACCGCATTCAGGCATTCGCTGCGGTGATTTTTGAACAGAGCTTCGTCCGCGAGCACATCGGCGCGATAGACAAGATATATATAGTCGTCAAACACGAAAACGGCAGCCTTGCCCTTTTCGACGGCACGGACGCTGTCATAAAAACCCTTGGGATAATATGAGCTGCCGTCGGTGATGACCTCCGTTTTGAGCGATTCGCTGACATCCTGTTCGCCGGAGCCTGCAAGCACGGAATACATCAGGTCGATCGCCGTGCCCTTGTTGACCTGTTCACAGGCAAGGTCATAGCGCTCTTTTATGCGTTTAAGCTCGTCGTCCGTGTATTCTTTCTCGTTTCCGTAAACGTCCGTTGTAAAAAGATATCCCCTTATCAGCTTCACGGCGACGTAATTTTCATCGAAATACGCTTTCAGCTCGCTGTCGGGAATCGGCGACGATCCGCCCTCGTCAAACAGCGTAAGGCGCAGTGTTTCGCGGAACGCTTCGCTCAGCCTGATCTTTACGAACGTCTCTTTTGACACTCCGAGCGCTTCGTAATATTCGCGGTACATCTCCCACAGCGCGTTTGCCTCATTCGAGCACTTCAGGTTTTCGGCGGGAGAGAGCGACAGTCCCCTCTGCGCGAAGGTGGAATTGAGCGCCACATAGCGAATGCACATGTTTGTGGCATACGTCACCCTTTCGGCACGCGTGGCTCCGCCCTCCGCGTCGGAATAGGCACGGTCGAGATAGTATGTGAAAATTTCCCCGTTTATCGGTGTTCCGTTAACCGACAACGGGTATTCGGTTTTTTTGCCGCCGCATGAGACAAGCGAAAACAGAACAAGAAAAAAGGCAAGCGCCGCAATGATTTTTTTCATAAAAAGACCTTACTTATCGAGAATAAACCGCGCGGTTCTGTCGAGACAGTCGCGCCCTGCGGGGGAATACGGCTCCGTAACGCCGAAAACGTGCAGAAGCGTTTTTCCCTCATATTTAGGATAGTCAAGCAGACGTGTTTCGATGCCGTTTTTCAAAAACAGCCCGTGCAGACGGTGAGTCTGACTTCTTGCCACGAAATCGCCCGTGCTTGTTATCAGCAGAGTCGGCGGGAAATCACAGACCTCGTCGAGCATTTCGTCAATGCCCATATACCGCGCGGTGCTCTTGCCGAGCGACGGCTTTTCGCCCCACATCATGCGTGTGTAAAGTCCCATCAAGCCGTTTTCGTTCATGAACGGCACGGGGGACGTGAGAACAAGCTTTGAAAATTTTATGCCGTGATATTCTGTTCCGAATTTACGGCGAAGCGATTCGGACGACGCAAACGCCGCCGTATATGCGGCAAGCTGACCGCCGGCGGAGTCGCCCGTAAGGGCAACGCGGTCGGCATCGCACGGAAATTCGGCAAGCAGCTCCTTTATTTTTATCAGCGACGCATTCACGTCCTCGAGCTGTGCGCGGACATCCGCGCACGGTGCAAGGCGATAGCTCATTGCAAACACAACAAACCCGCGTTCCGCAAGATACTCACAGTAGAACCTGTTCAGATCCTTGTCGCCGTACATCCAGCCGCCGCCGTGAATGTCAATTATCACCGGCAGCCTGCCGTTGTTGTTTTCGGGATAATAAACGTCGAGCAGGTGGCAGCGATCGCCGTCGTCAAGGTAGGGAATATCGGGACGGCGGACTATCCCTTCGGGATGGACAAGACCCGACATTCGGGCTTTATCCCCCTTCTCCGTCATCTTCCACAGCAGATTGAATACATTAAAAAAACTCATAATAAAAAACCTCCGATACACACCGCAAGCCGCGAAAAAAATAAACGAACACCGTTTGGGTGAGATCCCGTAATACGTGATAAAACAGCTCCGCGCAAAACCCTCAAAATTCATTTTAAAGACACAAAAAACCTGTCGGGTTATTTCCGGCGGCGCAGCCGTCCCGTATTTTTGTACATTTTCTATATTACATCGTATAAAGGTTTTTGTCAAACCTTTATGTGATTGACTTCTCGATTTAAGTTGGGTATAATAAAAAAAAGACCGGACGGAGTGATAAAAACGGAAAGTTTCAGACTGGCGTTCATTGCCGACATTCATTTATATTCATCGTTTCTCGGTGTGTCCGGGAGGGCGTATGAGCTGCGCTCCGGCTCCGATCAGAAGTGCCTTGCGGAGAGCGGCGCTGTAACCGACGCGGCGTTTGACGCGATAAAAAAAAGCGGATCGAACGCGGCGGTGATCGTGGGCGATCTCACAAACGACGGCGAAAAATGCAGTCATGCGGAGATAATGCAGAAGCTTGAAGCGCTCAATGAGAGCGTGCCCGTTTATGCCGTCACCTCAACGCATGACTGGTGCTCGGACGGAAACGCGCGCAGGTATGCAGGTTCCGAGGTGTTTACGGATGTCGAGACTGCTTCAAAGGACGAATTGAACAGCTTATACGGCGGCTTCGGAAAAGCGAACGAAATATCCTCCTTCAAAACCACGGCAGGCTTCCTTTCCCGTTCTTTCAGGCTGTCGAACGGCATAAGGCTCATTCTCGTGAACGATGACTGCGACGGCGTCGGCGGTAAATCGGGTTATTCGGACGCGCATCTCAAATGGGTCGAAAACGAAGCGCGCGAGGGCGCCGCAAACGGCGAATTTGTCATCGCGGCGGAGCATCATCTCGTGCTGCCGTGCATTTCGCGCCTTGTCAATTCCTCACAGCTTATCTCAGACGGAAACGAGGTTGCCGGCCGCCTTGCGGACGCGGGAGTGCGTCTGCTGTTTGTCGGTCACTCACACATGCTGCGCGCAACCGATTTTGTGTCACAAAACGGAAGCAGACTGACGCAGATAAACTTAAGCGCTCTGTGCGGCTATCCCGCCGGGATAACATATGTAACGGTAAAAGACGGGTCTGCGGAGATAAAAACGGAATACATCGAAAAATTTACATACAACGGAAAAGAACACGGCGCGGACTTCTTCCGCACTCATGCGGAAAACATAGTGACGCATGTGATCGACGGCGCAAAAAAGAGCCGCGGGGAGCTTTCGGACAGGCTTCACGCGCTCGGTATCAAAGCTCAAATTTCAGACAGATCCTACGGATTCATAAAAAAAGGCGTTTCTTTTCTCACAAACGTCACGGTCGGAAAGGCGGCGCACACGGTAAACGCGCTGATGCCTTTCGGCGGAAGAATCGACATAAAGGCGCTGTCGGGCATAAAAAACGACAGGCTCATGAAATACGTAATGCCGGTATTTCTCTCGGTCTTTGACGGCTCACGGGCGCTTGACGGCTGTCCCGACGAGGTGCGCGGAGTGCTCGTGACTCTTGCGAACAAAATCTCCGCATATCTGCGCGCCTTACCGGTCGGCAGCGCAAAAAGAGCAAAAACCGGGCGTCTGGCAGCAGACATTTCACAGACGCTCAAGGAGCTTGCTCACCCGCGATTCACTCTTGACACAGAGGTATTTTTTAATGACACTTAAAGATGACGCGGAAAAAATTTATACATATGCGATAAAAAACGTCGATCCCTATTTACAGACAAAATATTATATTGACCTGCTGCTTACGGGAGTTGACAATGTGACCGTTATTGCGATAGGCAAGGCAGCCGTCCCCATGGCGAAAGCCGCCGAGGACTCACTCGGCAGCCGTATATCAAAGGCGCTTTGCGTGACAAAATACGGTCACACCGGAAGCTTTAAACCGATACACTTTGAACTCATCGAGGCAGCGCACCCGATAAGCGACAAAAACAGCGTTAAAGCGGCGGAACGCGCACTTCAAATCGCTGACGGCGTCGGTGAAAACGACACGGTGCTTGTCCTGCTTTCGGGCGGAGCGAGCGCGCTTGCGGAAAAAAGTATTTTGCCTCTTTCGCAGCAGCAGACAATCACCGGCAAGCTTCTGAGGCGCGGCGCGGACATTGAGGAGATAAACGCAATCCGCCGCCGTCTCTCCCTGATAAAGGGCGGACGGCTTGCGGAGCACTGCTTCCCCGCAAAGGTGATAACGCTCGCGCTTTCCGACGTGCTCTCAAACGATAAAAGCACAATAGGCTCGGGCATCACCGTTCGCGACGAAGCAACGGACGGGACGGTGATGAAAATTGCCGAAAAGTATCTTTACGACGAGCCGTCTTATTTTTTTGACGCGCTTAAAAAGGACGCCGATATGCCTGTAAACGACGGCGGCTACATATTTGTCGGAGACGTTACACGGCTGTGCGCGTCTGCCGCTCAAGAAGCCGAAAGGCTCGGTTACATCACCGAAGTATGCGGCAAGTCTCTCACCGGAGAAGCGCGCGACGCGGCTGAAAATGTGATTTCCGCGGCGCTGAAAAAGCGCGACGGTAAAAAACGCTGCTTTATATACGGCGGAGAAACTACCGTGACCGTAAACGGCGACGGCTTGGGCGGACGCAATCAGGAGATGGCGCTGTATGCCGCGCTGAGGCTTGACGGAGAAAGGAATATTCTGTTCGCGTCCGTAGGAAGCGACGGCACCGACGGCCCCACCGACGCTGCGGGCGGCATTGCCGACGGAAGCACTGCGAATGCTGTGCGCGAGGCGGGAGTAAGCCCCGAAAAGGCATTGAATAACAATGATTCCTACAACGCACTGCGTGCCGGAAACGCGTTGACAGTTACGGGTCCCACCGGAACAAACGTCAATGACCTGACATTTATTTTAACTTGCTGAATGCTTCGCCGGCAACGGCGATGAAATACAGAGACGTAAAAAAACCGATTTTTTTCGCCTCAAAACCGAATTGAAAGGGATGCTTTTTATGGAAAAGAAAAAAGTATGTCTCACGGGGGCGACGGGACACGTCGGCTACGCGATACTCAAGGAACTGCAGAACTACGATGACAGAGATGTCCGCATTCTTTTACGCAAGGATCCGGGCATTTTTGACGGGCTTTTATGCGAAAAGGTCAAGGGCGACATTACGGACTATGACAGCCTTGTCAAAGCTTTTGAGGGCTGCGAGATTGTATACCATGTTGCCGGTTGCGTTGAAATCAAGCCCGGAAATGAAGATTTTGTTTACAAAATCAATGTCAACGGAACAAAAAACGTTGTCAAAGCCTGCCATGCCTGCGGCGTAAAACGCCTTGTGTATATGGGCAGTGTCGACACGTATATTCCGCTTCCCGACAATCAGAAGATGACCGAAATATATAAGTATGAACCCGACAGGCTTGAGGGCGCGTACGCAAAAACAAAAGCCGAGGCAACACAGTTTGTTCTCGACGAAAACGGCAGGGACGGACTTGAAACGGTGGTCTGCCAGCCGAGCGCCTGCATGGGACCTTACGATTTCAAGGTTTCAAGCGTCGGCAGTATGATAAGAATGTTTTCAAGCGGCAAATTCCCGATAACAATGACCTTCGGCGGATATAACTTCGTAGATGTGCGCGACGTAGCAAAGGGCACGGTGGCGGCAGGCGACAAGGGCGCCCCCGGAAGCGTGTACATCCTCTGCAATCAGTCCTGCACCGTCGACGATTTTATAAGAAAGCTCGCCGCCGCATGCGGCAATAAGCCTCCGAAAATCAAACTCGGCAAAACGATTATAGATATTGCCGCTCCGATCATGGAGGTCTATTACAAGGCTGCGAAAAAAACGCCGCTGTTCACACGCTATGCCGTCAGAAAGCTTTGCTCAAACTGCAACTTCTCATATGAGAAAGCGGCAAAAGAGCTCGGCTATGCACCGCGTCCGCTTGACGAAAGTCTGCGCGATACGGTAAAATGGATTAAAGAAACCGAAAAAAGAGACTAATACGGCAATACGGCACACAAAGTCTTGCGGCAGATGCAGCTTAAAGAGACGGAAAGAAATATAAAACAGGAGTAATTTATGGCAAAATGGGATGAAATGTATCTTGCTCTGTGCAAGAGAATACTCAACGAGGGAACGCGCGTACACAACCGGACAGGTATCGACACGGTTAAGGTTCCGCAGGCGTATTTTCACTTTGACTTAAGCGAGGAATTTCCTGTTCTCACAACAAAACAGTTGTTTATTCGTCAGGCGGTGCTTGAAATGCTGTGGTTCTATCAGGCACAGTCGAACGACGTCCGCTGGCTTCGGGAGCGAAACGTGCACATCTGGGACGAGTGGGAAATCGACGGGGACGGCTTCTGGAACGCCGAGCAGATGCTGCCCGACGGAAACGGAAATCTCGTAAAGACCCGTGTCAAAAAAGAATTCGGCAAGGAGTGGGCGCACACGATAGGCACAGCCTACGGTTGGATAGTAAAAAAATACAACCTGACGGGCGAGCTTATCGACAAGCTCAAAAACAACCCCGAAGACCGTCGAATGATAATGTCGCTGTGGCAGAACGAATATCTGAAAACGGCGGTTCTGCCGTCGTGCGTTTGGAGCACGGAATGGGATGTTACCGACGGCAGACTGAATCTTTGGGTACATCAGCGCAGCTGCGATGTTCCGCTCGGTCTGCCGTTCAATGTGACGCAGTATGCCGTTCTGCTCTCCATGCTCGCACAGGTGACGGGCTATAAAGCCGGAACGGTCGACTGGAGCATCAAGGACGCACACATTTATGTAAACCAAATCGAGACTGTCAGGGAACAGATACGCCGTTTTGACGAAAACGGCTCACTGCCCGCACCGAAGCTTTGGCTTAACCCCGAAGTGACCGACTTCTTTGACTTTGATTCGTCACGCGACTGCAAAGACGTCAAGCTTATAGACTATAAGCACATGGGTAAGCTTGTATTTCCGATAGCACAGTAAAATAATCCGGAGAAAAAAATATGATTCTTTCTCTTATCGCCGCGGTCGGCAAAAATCTTGAAATAGGCAAAAACGGCGATCTTATCCGCCGTCTGCCGGGGGATCTGCCGTTTTTTAAGCGCGTCACAATGGGCAAGCCTGTCATAATGGGGCGAAAAACCTTCGAGTCGCTTCCGTCTGCGCTGCCGGGCAGACTCAACATAATTATAACGTCGGACAGCAATTATACTGCGGAAAAAGCGCTTGTTGTCACGTCGTTGAAAGCAGCAGCGGACGCTGCCGAAAGCACGGGTGCCGAGGAAGCATTTGTAATCGGCGGTGGGCTTATTTATTCGGAGTTTTTGCCTGCGGCGGACAGGCTTTACCTCACCGAAGCACAGTTTTCCGCTCCCGATGCGGACACTTTCTTCCCTGAGTTTGACAAAACGAAGTGGAACAGGCAGACACTCGATGTTTACGACGGCGATCCGCCGTATGAGCATGTACTCTACACAAAAAAATGAGGATTTAAAAAACACGGAGAAAACACAGATATAATGACTTTGAAAAATTACATAGGCGACAAAAACTTTTACAAAATGACATTTACGGTTGCAATACCGATAATGCTGCAAAATTTTATTACAAACTTTGTAAGCATGCTCGACAATCTGATGGTCGGCGCGTTGGGTACCGAACCGATGTCGGGTGTGTCGATAGTCAATCAGATTCTTTTTGTCTATAATCTTGCGGTTTTCGGCGCAATGGGCGGCGTAGGCATTTTCACCGCGCAGTTTTACGGCAAAAGCGACGAGAAAGGCATGCGGTATACAGTCAGATACAAGCTGCTCGTCGTCACCGCACTGTTTGCGGCTGCCGCTCTGCTTCTGACCTTCTGCGGCGACCGGTTTATCTCGCTTTTCCTGCACGACGTTGAGCCGGGCGCGGACATTGCACAGACTCTCGTATTCGGACGCGAATATCTCGCCGTGATGCTGTGGGGTCTTTTCCCGTTTGCCGTTGCAAACGCATTTTCGGGAACCCTGCGCGAGACGGGTGACACCTTGATGCCGATGATAGCGGGCATGTGCGCAGTCGCGGTCAACTGCACGTTTAACTGGTTTCTCATTTTCGGAAAATGCGGTTTTCCGGAGCTGGGAGTCAGGGGCGCGGCAATCGCAACGGTTATGTCGCGATACGTCGAGTGTGCCGTTCTCATAATCTACACTTTTGCACGGCGCGGCAAATTCACTTACATAAAAGGACTGTTCCGCGGATTTTCGATTCCGGGAGAGCTTTTTTCGGCTTTCAGCTTAAAAGGCCTTCCGTTTTTATTCAATGAAATTTTCTGGGCGGGCGGAATGACAGTGCTGAACATCGCATATTCACTGCACGGGCTTTCGGTCGTTGCGGGCGTCAGCATATCGTCCACCGTTACAAATCTTTTCAATATTGCTTTTATGTCGCTCGGTGTCAGCATCGGAATAATCTCCGGCAAGCTGCTGGGCGCGGACAAGCACAAGGAAGCCGTTGACACGGTGAGGAAGCTTATTGCATTCTCCTTCACGGTCAGCGTCGTTGTCGGGATTGCAATGTTTTTCCTCGGAGGAAAGATAACCTCCTTTTACAAGACGGGCGAACAATCAAAGCAGTTGGCGACTTATTTTATAAGAACCTGCGCTCTCATCACACCGGTATTTGCGCTGACAAACGCATCCTTTTTCACTCTGCGCAGCGGCGGCAAAACGATCGTCACGATGCTTTTCGACTCCGGCGTACTGTGGGGACTGTCGATTCCGCTTGCTTTTTTGCTTTATTACAAGGCACACCTCGACATTCACGCGGTATATCCCATTATTCAGGCGCTTGAAAGTATAAAAATGATAATAGGGCTTATACTTGTAGAGAAAAAGGTTTGGGTAAGAACAATTATCTGACATTTTTATACAAAACACCGTGAAAGGATTTTTACACACCATGAGATTTCCGGAAATAACCGAAAACAAAGAAAATTCGACCGTTCTCTATTTCGCGGTCGGCGACGAGAATGTTACGGACGTCATTGCCGAATTGGAAGACGAGTATGCATGTTTCCCGAAAATAACGCCGGTCATGCGTGACGGCAAGCGTTACATTGCGCTTGAAATTTTTGACGGAGAATAAAAAATGGCAATAAAAAACTATATTTGGGATTTTGACGGCATGCTTTTTGACACATATCCGCACACATTGGCATGCTTTGTCGAAACTTACCGCCGCAGGGGAATTGAGATAGACGGTGACGAAGCCTACCGCCTTTTTAAAATAACGATGTGGGATGCCTTTGATTTTTACAAGACGGACGAAGCGACAAAACGCGAATTCTATGAGCTTGAAAACGACATTTCGTTTCCGCCGGAGGGACTTCCCTACCCGTTTATTCCCGAAACGCTTCGTTTTATTTCGGAGCACGGCGGCAAAAGCTTTCTGTTCACCCACCGTGACCGCGTTGCGGTGCGGTATCTCAAAAAACACGGCTTGGACAAATATTTTACGGAATTTGTCACGAGTGAAATGAATTTCCCGCTGAAACCCGCACCTGACGCAGTGATATACATAATCAAGAACTTCGCGCTTAACCCCGACGAGTGCATGATGCTCGGCGACCGCTCGATAGACGTCGGCTCGGGCGCAAACGCGGGAATCGCCACATGCCTTTTCGACGAGGACGGCACGCTTACCGATGTTCCGTGCACGCTCTACACGCGTGACACGTCGAAGATATTTGATTTTGTCAAATCAAATTTTAATACGGACGGTGAAACCGAAAATTAACGGCAAGCGGCATTCGGTGCGCACAATGCGAATCTCCCGTTTTTGCCGTGTACCGACAATTACAAACAGTGTAAGTGGCAAATAAAATCCTCCCGATGTTATAATCAGGTTGTGGGCTGCAGGGAGTGACCTGCCGTGCCCGCAATCGAAAATCGGGAGGTTTTTTTATGACCTGTGAAAAAGTTTTGCAAATAATCGACCTGAAAAAAACATACGGCAAAGGCGACGCCGCATCTCATGCGCTGTGCGGAGTGACCTTTGACGTGCTTCGCGGTGAATTTCTCGGCATTATGGGAGCAAGCGGTTCGGGCAAATCGACGCTTCTCAACTGCATAGCCACCGCAACAGTGCCCACTTCGGGCAAAATTCTGCTCTGCGGCAAGGATATTTCAACACTGAGCGGCAAAGAGCTTGCAGAGTACCGCGGGAAAAGAATCGGCTATCTTTTTCAGCAGTTTGAGCTGTTGGACAACCTTACGGCGCGTGAAAACATAGCGCTCCCGCTCTCGCTGCACGGGCGCAGCGCCGCTGATGCAAACGGCGACATAGAAGCGCTTGCGAAAGAGTTCGGCATTACGGACGACCTTGACAAATTTCCGTCCGAATTGTCGGGCGGTCAGAAACAGCGCACAGCCGCCGTGCGTGCACTCATAACCTCACCGGATATTCTGCTTGCCGATGAGCCGACCGGCGCTCTTGACAGTAAAAATTCAAAAATTCTGCTCGACAAGCTTGCGTTTGTGAACCGCGAGCACGGAGTTACCGTTACGGCGGTCACGCATGACGCGGCTGCGGCTGCCTACTGCTCACGCATTCTTTTTATTCGTGACGGAAAGCTTTTTCACGAGCTGCGCCGCGGCGAAGGTGAGGCTCGCGACTCATTCTTTGCGCGCATAACCGCCGTTACCGCACAGATGGGAGGAGGCAGCGCAAATGTTCTTTAAGAAAAAAGCGTTTCGCAAAGCCGCCGTCGGCACAGGCGGCGACAACTCGCTTTTCTTTACATCGCTCACTGTCGCGGTTGTTGCATTTTACTCCCTTCTGTCACTCGGTGAGATGGATGTAATGCGATTTCTTGCCGAAATCGAGAGCGACGCAGTAAATAAAGTCCTTATGCTGCTTCCGATTGTATATGCTTTTTCGCTGTTTCTGATGTTTTTCCTCGTCCTCTTTGCCTATAAATACCGTGCGCAGACGCGCCGCCGGGAGTTCGGCATATATCTGCTCATGGGCATGTCACGCAGCCGTCTGTTTTTAAGGCTGTTCGGAGAGACAGTCATCAGCAGCATAATTTCACTTCTGATAGGCATTCCCGTTTCGCTTTTCCTTACCGAAACGATAAGTCTTGCGACTGCGCGGTTTGCCGGAATGGGAATCATAGAACACCGTTTCGCTTTTTCTCCGTACGCGCTGATTTTAACCGCCGTCGGCGTAACTGCGGTTCAGCTTCTTTCGACTGCGGCGACGTGCATATCGCTTGCCGATACCGAACCTGCCGCGCTGCTGCAGCCGCCCGTTCGTAAAAATCAAAAAATTCCGTCACGCAGAGAAAGCACAGTGTGCTTTATTTGCGGTATTCTATTACTGTGTGCCGCGTATGTCAACGGGTTGTTTTTTCTCCCGAAAATTGAATTCGGCGCAACGGAGCTGCTCGTTGTGTCCGGTGTTTGCGGGACATTTCTCGTTTTTCGCGGGCTCGGCGGAATAATAGGGAAAAGAATTTCAAAAAAGACGTTTTCAAAAACGGGACTTGCCGTATTCAACGCGCGTCAGCTTCAGGAAAACGTGACGGGGCAGCATAAAAACCTCGCAATAGCGTCGCTTTTGCTGCTCGCCTCGTTTGCAAGCCTTTCATACGGCGCATCGGTCGGTTTAACACAGAAAACCGAGAAGCGCTCGGTCGATTTTTCTCTTTTCGGTGATGAAGCCGCCGTTGAGAGCGTTCTCAATGAGCCTGAATTAAAAAGCGTTACAAAGACATCATACGATATGTATCTATCACAAATCCGCAGAGACAGAATCCCGGATTATTCGGATTTTCTCAAATTTTACGACGGACAGTCGTCGTGGTTCTGCGAGTATGTAATCGCGCTGTCGTCATATAACGCATTGCGCACGGCAATGGGAAAACAGCCGCTTGCGCTTAAAGAAAACGAAGCGGCAATGTACAGCGACCTTGCCGGCGAGCGCGGCAACAGCACCCTCGGAAATGATATTGAAAAAGTGCTCGAAAAAGGAGTAAATATCGTTGTGAACGGAAAAAATACCGCTCTTTTGCCGGAACTTCTTTGCGACAAGGCGGTTGCGGATCGTTCGATTACGCTTTTTTCGGCGCTTGTTGTGCCTGACAGCGTGTATTTTTCGCTTGCGTTCAACAGCCGTCCGTTTTGTAAAAATATTTCGCTTAAAGACGATACCGTCAATGCAAAGGGACTTATGAATGCGATATCCGACGCGGAGAGCATCATCAAAAAATCGGGACTCGAATACGATTCTTATTTATCCGGAATCGGACGCAATCTGTTTTATTCGGTGACGACAGGCTATCTCTCGGTTTACATCGGAGTGCTGTTTCTTCTCATTTCAAACACTGTTATAGGAATGAAATATTTAATAATGCAGCGTGAGTCAAGACAGCGATATGTGACACTTTCACGTCTCGGGGCAAGCGCCGACGACATCATCGGAAGTGTCGCAACACAAATAAACGGTTACTTTGCGCTTGTTTTGAGTGTATCCGTTATAAGCGGCGTTTTCGCGGTAATATCTGTATTTTCGAGTTTTTCCAAGATTCCGTTCGGTGTGCCTGCGGGCGCGGTTTTTGCAATCAGCGCAGCTGCCGGAGCTGCATTTGTGCTGTTTGAGTGTCTTTACACATACGTTGTAAAACGTACTGCGAAGCATGAAATAACGGCTCTTTATGACGAAAACAACGCAGAGCAGTCCGGTAAATACTAATTAAAAGACTCACCAAATAATACAATTTCGGAGAAAGCTATGATTGTTTCTGTGATTGAAGACGATGCTTTTCTGCGCGATGAGCTTTTGCGCACGTTTATTAAAGCGGGATACGATGCCCGCGGTTTTGCCGACGCCGAAAGCGCATTAACGGCGCTTGCCGTCGAGCCGCCCGCACTTGCCGTGGTCGATGTAGGGCTGCCGGGAAGAAGCGGATACAGCCTTATATCCGAAATTCACGGCACAAAGCAGTTTCCCGTGCTTGTTCTCACCGCACGCGACACGCTGAACGACGAGCTGACCGCGCTCGGCCTGGGAGCGGACGATTTTCTCACAAAGCCGTGTCCCGCCGCGCGTCTTCTTGCCCGCGCAAAACGCCTGACAGAGCTTTATTCGGGAATGAGGAACGAGATTAAACTCGGGAAGACACGCCTCGACTGCGACAGCTTTAATCTGACGTCTCCGTCCGGTTCCGTCGTATTGCCCGAAACGGAAGGCAGAATTTTATCTGTTTTGATGAAAAAATATCCTTTCCCCGCATCTGCCGACGAAATATTTACGGAGGTGTGGGGAACGCGGGATTTTGTGGACGAAAATATTCTTCGCGTAAATATAACCCGTCTGCGCAAAAATCTTGCCGTTATAGACACGCCTGTCGAAATTGTAAACATCCGTTCGGAAGGCTACATCGCGAAGCCTTGCGCCGAGCAGTGAAAAGCCTTGTCAAAAAAACGAACCGTAACCGGGGGAATGCTCTTGAAAAAAATATTTACTCGTGCGGCACCGTGGGCATTTGCCTTTGCGGTATCGGATGCCGCTTTCATCTTTGCAACGTTCCTGCTGTCGCCGGAAAAAACACCGAAGCTGACGGCATACATTCTGCTTGCATCCGCTCTGGCGTTTGCGGTCGGATGCTTTGCGGAACAACGCCGTCGAAAAAAGCTTGACCTCGCACTCGGGGAATTTGCCGTGAATATGAGCGAAAAGACCGCTCTTGAAGTCGACAGGGTTCTCGGCGGCGGTTTTGCCGACCGTCTCTGTCTTGCCGCTCAAAAATACTCCGAACGGGGTAAACGCGCCGTTGAGCTGTCCGGCGAAGCCGACGATTACCGTGAATATATCGAGGAATGGGTGCATGAAGTCAAAACACCGCTTGCCGCCGCGTCGCTGCTCACCGACAACCGCGCGGACGAAATGTCGGCAGATGTGAACAACCGCCTGAAGGCGATTTTTCACTCTGTAGGCGAAAGCACCGAGCAAATACTTTATTATTCGCGCCTGAATGCGCCTCACCCGGACATAAATTTTGAAAACATAAAAATAGGCTCTTGTCTGGAGCAAACCGTTGAGGACTTCGAGCCGTTTATTTCGTCACGCAAAATTGCCGTCACTCTGCCGCAGAACGACGCGTCCGTTACGGCGGATCGCCGTATTCTTCTGTTTATTCTGTCGCTGCTCATGAGCAATGCGGTAAAGTACTGTTCGCAAACCGACGGCAGGATTGTTTTCATTTTGCATGAATCAGACACCGAAATTACACTTACAGCCGCGAACAACGGCGAGGGCGTCCGCGCGGAAGACTTGCCTTTTATCTTTGACAAGGGCTTCACGGGCAACTGTCCCAACCGTAAAAGGGCAACCGGAATGGGTCTGTACCTTGCGCGAAAATATGCCGACGCAATATGCGCCGAAATCACAGCACCCGATGTTTTCCCTCCCGGCTGCACATTTGCGGTTAAACTGACTTTTACAAAATAACACGCTTTTGCAAAATAACACGAAAAAGAACGGGATTGCCCGTGCCCGGCTGATGCCGCACATCAGGGCTTTCCCGTTGTTGTTTTTTTATTACGTTTCTCTGTCGAATCGAAGCAAAGCGGACAAACCCGACTCTGCACGGCGTAAAACAATAAAACTTCCGTCAAAAAAAAGAAAGGGTTTACGCGCGAGCAAAAAAATGCAAGCCGACTACTTGACATTTTCCTTTAATAATTATAAAATATATGGGATAATGCACAGGTGTGTTTTTCGTGCATTTATTTCGGTATTGCTGTTATGCAAGCCGAGCGCATGAAAAAATAACAAGCCTTTTAAATAAATTTCGCGATTATTTAAGCATTATTACTATTTTTTCTGTGTCCCGGACGGAACACAATCTAAATAAAAAAATTTGAACAGGGAGGTGCATTGAATGGACAAAACCTTGATAATTACAATTGTCGCCGCCGTCGTTGTTGCGGCTGCTGCGGCTGTAATAGGCTTTATTCTCGGCGGCATTCACCGTAAAAAAGTCGCAGAAAAAGCCATCGGGGACGCCACGGAAGAAGCAAAACGCATCGTGAGCAACGCTTTAACGGCAGCGGAAGCCAAAAAGCGTGAAGTGCTGATCGAAGCAAAAGACGAAATCCACCGTGAGCGCACCGAAAACGAAAAGGAAATCAAGGAACGCCGCGCCGAGGTACAGCGCTCGGAGCGCCGTCTTATTCAAAAAGAAGAATCGCTTGACAAAAAACTTGACGCGCTTGAAAAGAAAGAAAACGCAATAACCAAGCGTCAGCAGGAGGCCGACGCACGTCTCAAGGAGGTTGACGCACTCAAGAAGAGCCAGTTTGACCTTTTGGAGAAAATCTCCGGCTTCACCAAAGAACAGGCAAAGGACTACATGCTCAAACAGCTTGAGGGCGACCTCGACCATGAGAAAGCCGTCAGAATACTTGAGTATAAGCAGCGCACAAAGGACGAAGCCGACACAATCGCGAAAGAAATCATCGGCAACGCCATCCAGAGATGTGCCGCCGACCATGTGGCGGAGGCAACGGTGTCCGTCGTCGATCTTCCCAACGACGAGATGAAGGGACGCATTATCGGACGTGAGGGCAGAAACATCAGAACCCTCGAAAATATTACGGGAGTCGACCTTATTATTGACGACACCCCCGAAGCAATCACGGTTTCAAGCTTTGACCCAATCCGCCGCGAGGTCGCGAGACTTACAATCGAAAAGCTTATTGCCGACGGAAGAATACACCCCGCGCGCATTGAGGAAATGTATGAAAAAGCAAAGCGTGAGGTCGACGTTTCCATAAAGCAGGCAGGCGAAAGGGCAGTAATCGAAGCCGGTGTCAACGGCATAAACGGCGAGCTTGTCAAGCTTCTCGGCCGCCTTAAATACCGTACGAGCTACGGTCAGAACGTGCTCAATCACTCCCTTGAGGTGTCTTATCTCGCGGGACTTATGGCGTCGGAAATCGGCGCGGATGTCAAGCTTGCGAAGCGTGCCGGTCTTCTCCACGATATCGGAAAGGCGCTTGACCACGAAATGGAGGGCACGCACATTGCTCTCGGCGTCGAATACGCGAGAAAATACAAAGAAAAAGAAGAAGTTATCCACGCAATCGAAGCGCACCACGGCGACGTCGAAGCGAAGACGATTGTTGCGGTGCTCGTTCAGGCGGCGGATGCAGTGTCCGCAGCCCGACCCGGCGCTCGCAGAGAAAATCTTCAGAACTACATCAAGCGTCTTGAGCAGCTCGAAGAAATATCCAAATCGTTTGACGGCGTTGAACGCACATTTGCAATTCAGGCGGGACGCGAAGTCCGCATAATGGTTCGTCCCGAAGCGGTCAGCGACGACAAAATGGTAATTCTTGCCCGTGATATTGCCAAAAAAATTGAGGACGAGCTTGAATATCCCGGACAGATCAAGGTACACATCATCCGCGAAAGCCGAGCCTTCGACTTCGCAAAATAAAGCGAAACTATTTGCTTTTCAAAATCAAATATTTGTCGGCAGCCCGAAACGGTTCCGAGATAAGAGAAGCCGCATTAAAAAATGCGGTTTTCTTTTTAGGCTGACGGGATTCGAACCCATGTCGCCCGTCAGTGCCCCTTTTCGGCACT
>OLHA01000922.1_pt1 | contig 16591 bp, 15 predicted proteins | sample 1605961 | NCBI WGS metagenome assembly OLHA01 (sample SAMN03283288) | human gut metagenome | biome: human-associated habitat; material: feces | host: Homo sapiens | place: Peru | collected 2012
AAAAATTGATTTTTAAATTTATAAATTAAGTCAGTGGCTAATTAGGTATGAACCGGGTGCTCTAGCCAGCTGAGCTACATCGCCATAACAAACAAGCAAATTAATTATAGCAAATTTGACTTGTTTTGACAACACTTTTTTTAAAATTTTTCTACATTTTAAACAATTGATATAATTTTGCCCCAATTACTTGTAATAATGGCGCTCTATAAATAAATTTAGGATTATCCCTAACAACAGCTTTTTCAATCTTTGAAACTATACTATTAAGATTTTTCTTTTCAAATAAATTAAAGAAAAAATTTTCTTTTTTTCTTATTAAATCCAATTCATTTTTAAAATAACTTTTTTCACTCATCCAATCATATTTATTTTCAAGCATAACTTGATTAAAGCCTGTATGATACATTCCAGGTTCAATTAAAACAACTTTTATATTTGTATTTAATAATTTTAATTCTTCTTTTAATGTAGTTGTTAGATGAATTATACTTGCTTTAGTTGCAGAATAAACTCCTAAAAATTTTAGTGGCATAAGACCTATTAGAGAGCTCATAATTATTATCTTACCACTATTTTTTTGAATCATTTTATTTATAACAATCTGGACAATTTCAAATGAGGCAAAAACATTTGTTTCAAAATTTTCTCTAACTAAATGCATAGGTATTTCTGATATAGATCCGCCATATCCAATTCCAGCAATATTAATTAGAATATCTATATCTAAATTTTCTAAAATTTTTCTATCATTTTCTAATGTAATATCTAATTTAAAACATTTTATATTTTTATAATTTTTATATTTTTCCACTACTCTTATCAATTCTTTTTTTGTATGAACTGTTATATAAATTAAAAATTCTTTATTTTTTAATCGCTCTATTAAGCTATTTGCTATTCCACCTCTAGCTCCAGTAACTAATATTTTCTTCAACTTAACCACCAATATTATTTTTTACAATTTTTTATAATTTATTATTTTTTTTGAATAAATTTTTTAATTATTTAAATAATATATATGAGGTGATAAAATGTTAAATTCTTCATATCCTTTTTTTAACAGTTATTTAGATTTATTTGATTCTAAACATAATCATAATTTTATGAATACTGATATTATTGAAAGAGAAAATAATTATATTTTAAAAATAGAAATACCAGGTATAAAAAAAGAAGACATAAAAATTGATTATGAAAATGAAAACTTAAATATTAAAATTACTAAAAATGAGGAAGTTATGGAAAATGATAATTACTTAAAAAAAGAAATTTGTTATGGTGAATATTCAAGAAAATTTTATGTTGGAAGTATAGATGAAAATTTAATTGAAGCAAACTACAATAATGGAATTTTAATGATTAACATTCCTAAAGAATCAAAAATCGATAATAAAAAAAATATAGAAATAAAATAGCGTACAAAGTACGCTATTTTTTAATAATTTGTTGACCGCATTTCAAAATATGCTTTTGGATGACCACATACTGGGCAAACATCAGGTGCAGATACACCAAAATGTACATGTCCACAATTTCTACAAATCCACATTACTGGTTCATCTTTTATAAATAAAGTTTGATTTTCTAAATTAGACAATAATTTTTTATATCTTTCTTCATGTTCCTTTTCAATTTTTCCAACTTCCTCAAAAAGAAATGCGATATCATCAAATCCCTCTTCTTTTGCAACACATGCAAATTCTTCATACATATCTGTCCATTCATAGTTTTCACCATTTGCAGCATCAATTAAATTTTCCTTAGTACTTTTAATACTACCACCGTTTAAAAGTTTAAACCACATTTTTGCGTGTTCTTTTTCATTTCCAGCAGTTTCTTCAAATATTGCAGCAATTTGTTCATATCCTTCTTTTTTTGCCTTTGATGCATAATAAGTATATTTATTTCTAGCTTGACTTTCTCCTGCAAAAGCAGCCATTAAATTTTTTTCAGTTTTACTTCCCTTTAATTCCATTATTATTACCTCTTTCTTTCAAACATTTCTCACATATTCCTTCCAAATTTACTGTAACTGACATAATTTTATATTTATTATCAGAAATTTTTAAATCATCAACATTAATATAATCATAATCTTCTACTTTATTACAAATAATACATTTTATATGACAATGTGGATAAATTGTTTTATCGAACCTATCACCATTTGACATACGTATTTTTAAAATATAACCATTATCAGATAAAAAATTAAGATTTCGATAAACAGTTCCTTTACTTATATTTGGAATAATTTTTCTTACCCTATTATAAATTGTATCTGCATTTGGATGATCACAACTATTTAAAACTGTTTCTAAAATTTTTTCTCTTTGAAAAGAATAATTCATAATTCACCTCAAAATTAGTAATGATTACTAATTTCTATATACAGTATATAATAAAAATATTTTTTAGTCAATAAAAATTTAAAAAAACTGCAAAAGCAGTTTTAAAAATTAAATTTTAAAATACTTGGATTTATAATCATTAAAAGACCTATTAATAACATTATAATTCCACCTACTAAATGAGCATATTTATTATACTTATTTGAAATTCCAGTGATTTTCATTGTTGTCATTGCTATTATAAATACAATTATATCATCAATTAAGAAAAATATTATATAGAGAATATTGTAAAATAATGTTTGCGTACTTGACAAATCATTCATTGCAAGTATTTGTGCAAATAAAATTGGAAGTCCCGCAGAACAAGCAAGTTCAATAATATTTACTGATACAGCCAATATTATAACACCACCTAATGCAAGTAAAAAACTATTTTCGGTAACTATTTCTTTTGCCCTGACCATTATTTTTTTCTTTTTAGTATTATTTGTAACACTACATCCTATATCTTTTGCTCTAACTTCTTTAATAAAATGATACAAATTAATACTACCGCCTAATAAAGCTACTATGGAAACTAAAATTTCTATTATTTTAGAAGATGTAAACATCCCAGCAACATTTATCCAAGCCATCATGAATGCAAAATAGACAATAGCGGATGATAGTAAGAATGCAATTCCTAAACACCACATTCTTTTTCTATTTTTCATACCAATCATTAAACTAATTAAAAATAATAACACCCACATAGCACATGGATTAAATCCATCAACTAAGCCTATAACAATAGAAACAAGTGGTAAAGAAATGTTTTTAGGATTAACTTCGCCAATAATTGGAACTGTGAATTTGCAACTATTCGGGTCAAATTCATCTATTAAATCTTCTCTAACATCAGATGTGCCTAAATATTCACCCACTAAATCTCTATGAGGTGTATCACTATAATAATTTATTGCGCACCTTATTTTTGTTCCAATATCATCATTATAACCAACAAAATAATTTGTACCTATTATTGTAATTGGAACTGCATTGATATCCCATTCCTGTTTTTTTAAAAAATCAGAAAGTAACTCTTTATTTGTTTCATCTTTTTTTACTTCATATTTAATAATTTCTAAATTATCATACTCTTCATCCAATTGATTTAAATATACCTTTTCATCGGCACAATGTGGGCAATCATAATTATAAAACAAATATAATTTTACTTTTTCTTCAGCATTAACACTAGGAAGAAATAAAAAGCAAAAAATTAGTGAAAAAATTATTTTTCTTATATACTTCATTCTTATACACCTATATCCTCAAATATTTTATTTAATTCCTTTTTACTTTTTTCACCAATAATTCTTGTTAATTCTTGATCATTATTCATAACAATTACCACTGGTAAAATATCACCAATTTTATATTTTGAAACAATTTCAGTATCCATATCATAATCATATTCCTCTATATTGATATTTAAATTCTTTGATAATTCATTGTATCTAGGATTCATGATTAAACAACTTGGACACCAAACCGAACTAATTTTAATTAATTTCATATAACACCTACTTTATTTTAATTTAAGTTTTTTATAACAATCATCAAAAGCTTTAAAAAATTCTTCAATCTCTGAATTTGTTGTTAAATAAGACAAACTAATTCTGATACTTGAATTTGCTTTTAAATCATCATTTGTTATTGCATAAACTGCCTTAGATTTCGAACTATTACTTGAACAAGCACTTTGAGTAGATATATATATATCATATTCCTCTAAAGCATGTAACATAGTTTCTGGCTTAACTCCAATGATGCTTAAATTTAAAATATGTGGAATGCAATATTCATTACTGTTAATAAAAACATCATCATATTTTTTCATATGTTCTTTTATTTTTTTATTTAAATCTAATATTTTAGAATAGTTATCCGTATTTTTCTGAAATACTAATCTCAAGGCTTTAGAAAATGACGCAATTAACGACGTAGCCGGTGTACCACTTCTAAAAATAGTTGTACTCTTTCCCCCATGAATTAATGGTTCAAGACTAATACCATCCTTTTTTATCAAGCAGCCAATTCCTTTTAAACCATAAATTTTGTGTGCAGAGAAACTTGCCAAATCAACATATTTTAATATAGAAGCGTCAAAAATTTCCTTACCAACACTTTGTGTCATATCTGTATGAAAAAAGCATTTTGGATATTTTTTTAACATTTTACCAATTGATAATATAGGCTGTGTTAAACCAAGTTCACTATTCACTGCGGAAATAGTTACTAAAATAACCTCATCATCCATTAATGATTCTAATTTTTCTAAATCAACTCTACCAAATTTATCTAAAGGTGCAAACACAACTTCAAACCCTAATTTTTGTAAATATCCAAGCGGTCCATATATTGATGAATGTTCTAATTCAGTTGTTATAATTTTTTTACCACGATTTTGATATTTAAGTGCTATGCCTTTAATAGCTAAATTATTTGATTCACTTGAACCACTTGTATAAATAATTTCACTTGTATTTACTTTTAAAAGATCCGCAATTTGTTTAGTTGCACTATCTATTAATTCCTTACTTTTTACTCCTAGTTTATGTAAGGAATTTGGATTTCCAATAAATTCTAACGAAGCTTTATTAAATGTATCTAAAACTTCTTTATCCACTGGAGTTGTCGCTGAATAATCTAAATATATCATAACATCACCTTACAAAATTATATCATATTTACATTATTTTTGAATATAAAATAATAGTATAATTATAAATTTTCACACAATTTTCCATTATTTTTAAATTTTTTTGAAAAAAGTATTGCCAAATTAAAAAAAATAGGTTATACTTTAGTAGTCACTGATTAATGGGCTTGTAGCTCAGTTGGTTAGAGCACACGCTTGATAAGCGTGGGGTCGCAGGTTCAAGTCCTGCCAGGCCCACCATTAATTGTGGCCCGTTGGTGAAGTGGCTTAACACACATGCCTTTCACGCATGCATTCACGAGTCCGAATCTCGTACGGGTCACCATATAAAGTAATTACTTCCTTCAGGAAGTTTTTTTTATTATCAAAAATAAAACTCAAGATTATTCTTGAGTTTTATACTTTTTGCTACCCTTTAATCCATTAGCATTATATGTACTTAAAACATTGTTATCAAAGCTTGTAATTTTCTTAGAACGGTTTTTATAATCTTTTATTGCTAAAGTAATAAGTTCATCTAATAATTTCGTATAATTTTTAGTTTTCTTATCAAACATATAAAAAGCTAAACTTCCAGGAATTATGTTTGGTTCATTAATATAAACTTTATTTTCTTTTCCATCAATCAAAAAATCAATGCGAGCAACTCCACTCAAATTAAGTACTCTAAAAGTTTTCTTTGCTAAATCATAAACTTCATTTGTCAATTTTTCATTTAAAGAAGCAGGTATTTTAAAATCACCATTATCCATTGATGATGAATTCTTTACAGAACTAACTTTTTTTCCTGCAGAACCATTTCCAATATATTTGTCATTAAATGTTAAAATTTCATTTTTCAATTTCATTTCTGCAATAAAACTAGTTTCTTGGTATTCATAATTTCCTAAAACAGCACAATTAACCTCTATTAAATTTTTTACTGCTTGTTCAACAATTATTTTATTATCATATTTAATGGCATCATTAATAGCGCCATCTAATTCTTGTTTAGTTTTTGCAATTTTAATACCTATACTACTTCCTAAAGTTGCCGGTTTTACAACAACTGGATAACCAAATTTTTCAATACTACTAATAATTTCATCCTTATTTAAATAATATTCATTGTCATAAAACCACACATAATCAACAATTGGTAACTTTTCCTCACTAAGAACCTGTTTTTGAACTACTTTGTCTTGACCTAAAGCAGAACCTAAAACTCTACTTCCAACATAAGGAATCCCAACAGTTTCTAAGTATCCTGCAAGGGTACCATCTTCCGCATTATTTCCATGAACAATTGGGAACACTAAATCTAATTCTGTAATTGTTCTTTTGAATAATCCTGTTGATTGTAAAATATACTTACCATTTTTATTATATAAAACACATTTTTTAGCATAACCTTTTAAATCATCAAAATTCTTATATAAACTAATATCCATCAATAATTTACCAGTATACCAAATTTTATCTTTTGATATATATATTGGAACAATATCGTATTTTTCTTGATCTAAATTTTCCATTGCTTGAACAGCGGTAATAATACTTATTTCATGTTCTACAGTATTACCACCAAATATAACACCTAATTTTAATTTCATAATAACTCTCCTACTTCAAAAAACTTTTTAATACATTAATTGTTTGTCCTAATCTTTCTAAATATGCATAGTGCGTACAACCCTCATATACAACAACACCAGCATCACTAATCATTTGCTCTAATTCGTAAGCTCTTTTAAGTGGTACGGCAGTATCAGAATCTCCCCATATTAATAAAGTTGAACACCTAATTTTCTTTACAGATTCTGTTATGTCTAAATTAACAGTTTCAACTAATATTTTTCTCATCATTGGACTTGCATTTTTATAATCAGTTGATCCAATATGCTTCTTAAAAAAATCAACCAAAGGTTTTAAAATATTAATTTTTGCTACCCTTTTTAAAAATTTCGTTTTTAAAGATAATTTTTCAATTTCTGGTTTATATGGACTAGCAAACAAAACTAATTTTTCTACATCATACATACTTGCAAACGCAAGTGATACTTTTCCACCAAACGAATGCCCCATCAAAATTGGATTTTTAATATTTAAACTATCTAATAAATCATGAACACACTCTGCATAATCATATACTGACCAAACATAATCAGGTTCATTACTTTTTCCAAAACCTGGTAAATCAATAATTACAATATCAAAATCATCCTTTAAATTATCACCTATTGGTTTCATCATTTCAATATTTTGACCCCAGCCATGTAATAAGACAATTGTTTTAGCAGAATTATTTCCATACCTAATATAATTTAAATTTATATTTTTAACTCTTTGATTCATTTTATCCACCTTAAACATTATATCAAAATTTGTTAAAATTGTTAAGAAAAAAGCACTAATTTTATATAGTACTTAAATCTTTTTTTATTATTTTAGTATTAATTATGTATAAAATTGTAAATGACATAAATAATAACACTAAATTTAAAATAAAATTATTCTTATTTATTATCATACAGGTAAAAATATTCATAATATTTGAAGAAATATGTATAATAATTGGCGCAATTATATTTTTATATTTTTCATAAAAATATATTAAAATAAAACTCAAGCAAAAAGCATATAAAATTTGAACACCGGTTTGATGAAATAAGGCAAAAATAATACTAGTTAAAATTATTGATTTCATTGGTTTATTAAATTTTTTAGCATCATTATAAATGATACCTCTAAAAAGATATTCCTCTAAAATTGGACCTAATATTCCTGTACAAATAATGTATGTAAATATATTAACATTAACACCATTATAAGCATCAGTAAAATGATAAATATTATTTATACTACTCAAAGTTAAATTATAACTTATGTTTAATGAAACACCTATTAAAATTAAAATGGGTATATTATTAAATGTAATTTTATCATTATAATTATTAGATTTCTTTTTATATACAAGGTAAAAAATAATGAAAAAAATTACAAAAGTAATTACTGTAATAATTATTAAATTTGAGTTAATAAACTTATTTAATTCATTTTGATAATCATTACTTTTTATATAATCATTATATATGATAGTATATTCTTCTTTAGATAAATTTTGGTTTGCTAGTTTAATTTCATTATATTTATTAGTATTGAAAATTGCATTAAATATTATTATTAATAAAAATTGACCAATTATAAATATAATTGGCCAAATTAATATTTTAATAATATTTCTAATATAATTTAAAATATTAGTCATTTTATTTTTTGTCTTTAAACATTTCACTTAAAGTAGTACCTAAACTAGCAATATTTTGTAATTCAGATGGTACAATTATCTTTGTTGCTTGACCATTGGCTACATTTGCTAAAGTTTCAAAACTTTTTAATGTTAAAACGGTTTGATCAGCTTTTGCTTCTTTTAACAATTTAATTCCTTCTGCTTCTGCTGACTTGATTTTAAGTAAAGCCTCTGCTTCACCTTCTGCCTCTCTAATTTGAGCTTCCTTCTTAGCTTCTGCTCTTAAAATAGCACTTTCCTTTTCTCCTTCTGCAATTAGAATACTAGATTTCTTTTCACCTTCAGCTTGAAGAATTTTTTCACGTCTTTCACGTTCAGCACGCATTTGTTTTTCCATAGTTTCTTGTATATCTCTAGGTGGAAGAATATTTTTTACTTCAACACGATTAACCTTAATTCCCCATGGGTCAGTTGCTTCATCCAAAATCGAACGCATGTGAGAATTAATTAAGTCTCTTGATGTTAATGTTTGATCTAATTCCAAATCTCCAATAATATTTCTTAATGTAGTTGCTGTCAAATTTTCAATTGCGTTAATTGGGTTTTCAACTCCATAAGTATATAATTTGGCATCTGTTATTTGAAAATAAACAACAGTATCTATTTGCATAGTCACGTTATCTTTAGTAATAACTGGTTGTGGAGCAAAATCCATAACTATTTCCTTTAAATTTACTTGATTTGATATTCTATCTACAAAAGGAATTTTAAAATGCAATCCATTTGCCCAAGTAGCATAATAAGATCCTATTCTTTCAATAACATAAGCTTTAGCTTGTGGTACAATCTTAATACTAGGTATAATTAATACAACCGCAATAACTAATAAAATAATAAAAAACTCCATAAAATCATTCTCCTATTCTTTCTACTTTTAATTTAACACCGTCAATTTCTAAAACTTTAACTATAGAATTGACATCAATTTTTTGGTTAGAATATGCTGACCATCTTTTTCCATCAACTTTAACTTCACCAATAACATTTTTATCAATTTTTTCTGTCACTACTGCTTCCATTCCAATCACTCTGTCTAAATTGGTTGGTTCTTTTTTCTTTACAAGAAACTTTTGTAAAATTGGTCTTGTTGTTACAAGCAGGATTGTACCCAAAACTGCAAACACTCCAAATTGGACACTAAAGTTTTTTGAAAAAATTGAAATAATTAATGCTACAACGCCGCTTATTACATACCAAATTGTTGTTAAATTGATAGACATAATTTCGACCAATGTCAGTAAAATTATTATCATTATCCATATAAAAACATCCATACCATCACCCAATTAAATTATACTATTTATTTTAACAAAAAACAACAAAAAAAACGTATATTTTTCTATACGCGTGAAAATTAAAACTCTTTTATATTATATTCAAAAACACCATAATTAGAATTATGTAAATAAATCGAATTATAAGGAGCATATACTAAAACTTTATCTATATTTATACCATCAAAATAAACTAAATTTGCCTCATCAATATAATTATTATTTTTTAGGACACTTACATATTTGTTAGTAAAATTATTAATATTAACTCTATTACTGTATAATGAACTAAAACTATAATAATCTATTTTTTGTTTTATATTTTTATCATATATTTTATTAGTATTTGGATAAATACCCATTATTTTTATATCTGGATCAGTAAAATAATTATTTAGATTGTTTGTATTTAATTGTATTTTCTTTGAAGTAATATAAAAATACTCATTATCGTAATTATTTATGTAGTCAGATTCATTAAAAACGAGTGAGGTTTTTTCTATATTATTAGAATAAAATATAAATACTAATACAAATGTAAAAACTAATAAAAAAATTTTTTTCATATAATCACCTTTTTATTAGCATTACCTAAAATGACAAAATTAAACAAAAAAAAGCAAAAATGCTTTTTTATTTTTCAGTAACAGTTATATCTAAGAATAATTTTAAATCTGATTCTGTGATTTCTTTATCTTCTTTTTCATATTCAACTCTATAAACATGTTCATCATCTAATTGATAACATACATGAGCTTCATATTTTTTACCATAAGATGTTTCATAAGATAAAATTTTATAAGCAAAATCTTTTCCATTAACAGTAATATTTTTTTCATCACTTAATGAAACATTTTTATAATTATCACTTTCTTCATAGTACTCTTTATCACTTTCAATATCTTCAAATCTTTCATCTTTTGAATCCCAGTAGTTTGATATAGTTACACGAAGTTCATCACCTTTACGATAAATTTTAAAATCCTCAGAATTAACACTACTTGCCTCAAAACCAGTTGGCATAGTATATTTTACTACAAATCCATAATCATCAATAGTATAATCCTCAACGTAATCATTGTCATCATCATCATTATCATCTATATTAGTATCGTTACCTGAGCCACCATTTAAATCACTAATATCAGTTTCCTTTGCATTTTTTGCATCATCTGGAATAGTAATTGAAGAAACACTATTTATATCTTTGATTTCAATTGTCATAGATAATTTATCAAATTCCATTTCACCGTCTAATAAAGTATTCAAATATTTAGTCATATCTATAGTCATTTTAGAAACATAGTTTTCTTTTTTATTAACATAAACTCCAATAACAAAACCATCTTTTAAATTTAAACTTTCAATATCACTATCAGTTAAATCAAAATCTTCATAAATCTCTTTTAATTTTTTTAAATATTCTTCATTAATTGTAATTTCGTAATAGTCAGTTTCTGAATCATCACTATTGCCTTTTTTAATAAGACCTGCTTCACTTAATTTTTCTTTTAATTTTTTTAATTCTTCATCACTATTTACATCATTATTTGTTGAATCATTTACAATTTGTTCGAAATCAACATCAGCTAATGAAATTTTAGTCCAAGAATTATCTCCACCAATTGCTGCAGGTATTTTTACATACAAATATCCATTATCTTTATCTGAAAAATCAACATAGCCTGGTATTTCTATACTTACACCTGAATATGAAATTTTACCATTAAACTTAGCTAATTTATTAGCAATATCTAAATTTGTTTCTAAATTAACAGATGCATCAAATGATTCATCACCACTAGTAGAAGCTTCTCCAGATACTACTAAAGTGTAACTTTTTAAATCAGCCATGTTCTCAACAGCTTTTTCTAATGAATTTACAGTTTTTTCATCTTTGTTATCTTTGTCTTTATTAAATACAAAGAAGTATAAAGCTGCTGCAACACCTGCTAAAACAACTACGATAGCTAAAATTGCTAAAACGACATTGAAACCGGCACCTTTTTTAATATTTTCTTTTTGAACCTTATTATTCGCTGTTTCAGTCATTACTTTATTTTCAGGTTCTTTTTCTGGTTCAGTTTCAGTAACTACCTCTTCAGTATTAGATTCACTAACAATTTCTTCTGTTTTTACTTCTTCTGTTTTTTCTTCATCAGTTGTAACTGGCTCTTCTTTTTTTATTGGATTACCACAATTTGTACAAAATGCATCATCTTTTGATACTTTTTCGCCACAGTTTTCACAAAACATAATTTCACTCCTAACTTTCTATATAATAATATGGTAACATGCAAAACAATATTCAAACCTTCTTGCACTTACTATATTATAACAAATTTTAAATAAAAATCAATATCAAATTTTACTAAAGCAATTTGCTAAAATAATTATTTATTTTTTTCTATATTTAATGTATAATTATAATAGGTGGTAGTATGAAGAATAAAGAAGAAAAACAAAATAATATTGATTTATCTAATACTTTTAGCGATATAATGAGTCGCAGTGAAAGAAAAAAAATGGAAAAAATGTTATTAGAAGAAAAAAAAGAGAAAATGAAAAACGACGAAAAACAAGATATCAATTTAATTGATAAAAATTTTGATGAGATATTAAAAAAAGAACATGATAAAAATAAATTATCAATTGAAAAAAAGAAAGAGAAAATTAGGAAAAATGAAACTGAAATAAGCAATAAAAATATTGGGAAAAATATTTTTGCAATTATATGTTTAATTCTAAGTATTTCTTATTCAATATTTACTGTTATTTTCTGTGGTGACCAAGTAAATAATTTGTATTTAATTATTAATGCTATAGTTATAACTATTTTTGCATTATTTTTAACAATAATGGTAATTACTAAAAATTATAAAACTAAAAATGTTTTTAGTTATTTTACAACAATAATTCTTTCTGGATTTTTAATATTTAATTTCTTAGTTCTTAATAATAATATTGAATTACCTACTCAAGAATTATTAGAAAATTTTCAAAATAAAACAATCTCTGAAGCATTAAAATGGGCAAAAGAAAATAATATTGAAGTAAATCAAATTTATGAATACAGTGATAATATAGAAGAATATCGCATTATTACTCAAGATATTTATCCTAATACACTATTAAAAAAAGTAGACAAAATAACATTTACAGTATCATATGGTCCTAACTATGATAAAATTATTTCACTTCCAAATATGGTTGGTTGGAATATTGATGACGCTATGAAAACAATTAATGATAATTTTTTAAATAATGTTAATATAGACTATGAAGTTAATGAAGAAAAAGAAAAAGACACTATTATAGAACAAAGTATAAGCGGTCAAATCAGAAGAAATGACGAAGTTAATATAAAAGTATCACTTGGTAGTACTGACGATTTGGAACCAGTTGAAATGATTAATTTAAAAAATAAAAGTTTAATGGATGCTACATTATGGCTTAAAAGACATGGAATAAAATATGAATTAGTTTATGTATTCTCTGATGAAATTGCTAAAAATTATGTTGCAGATCAAGAAACAGATCCAGGCAAAACTGTAAATCCAAAAGACGATACAGTAAAATTAATAATATCTAAGGGTAAAAAAATTGTTGTTCCTGACTTAACAAAACTAAGTGTAGATGAAGCAACAGAATGGATAATAAATAATAATTTAAAAGTAAAATTTGAAACAAAGTATGATTCCAACATTGAGGCAGGAAAAATAATTGAAGCTGATTACAAAGAAAACGATGAAATTGAAGCTGGAACATTAATTACAATAACTACATCAAAAGGTCCTTTGAAAATGCCAAAATTTAATAATATTTCTGATTTAAGAAATTGGGCTAATAATCTTGGAATTGAGTACCGTGAAGAATATGAATTTAATGATAATGTTGATAAAGGTGATATAATTAAAACAATCCCTGAAGAAAATGCTGTAATAAATTATAGTGATGTTATAATTGTTCACATATCTTATGGTAAACCAGTAACTGTTCCATCATTTATTGGAAAAAGTAAAAGTGAAATTTCTAGCACTTGTAATAATATTGGATTAAACTGTACATTTTATTATAACGGATATTCTGATACCCCATATGATATAGCGCAAAATCAAAATAAAAATGCAGGAAGCGAAGTTGTTTCTGGAACTTATGTTAGTATTGGATTAAGTAGTGGTCCTAAACCTAAGGAAGAACCAAAACCAGATCCTACCCCTACTTGTGATAAATCAAAAACTACAACTATTTGGATAACACCAGGAAATGATGGAAATCAAACGCAAAATATTTTATCAAAGCAATATCCACAGATTAAATGGAACTTTAATTTAGTCGACAAATGTCAAAGTGGTGATTCAACAAGTGGTGCTGTTTGCAATGCTAATGAAATAGATGGAAAAAATTTAAATAGTTGTGATACATATATAGTAACAATAGTAAAATAGAAGATAACATAAATCTTCTATTTTTTATATAAAAATAAAGTTAACTATTTAACAGTTAACTCTATTCTATTTCCTTTTTGATTATTTATTGAAAAACTATAGTTTTTATTATTTATTGTTGCAGTAACTGAATCTAGATTTCTACCTAATTTTTCAGTCAACTCAGCTATATCAGTTATGTTTGATGTAGTAGTAATATAAATAACATAATTTCCTATTGGAATATTAGATATATCAAATAAATTATCATACCATGCTCTTTTCTTATCTAAATTATCATCAACAGGTAATACAGCATCATATAAGCCTTCTGTAATACTACCTAAATCAAATGTATATTTTTCATATGTTTTACTATTTTCAAAAATTATTTTTCTTTCAACATTTTCATTCTCACCAAGGTTCATACCATAAGAATATGAAAGGCCTTTTAAATGAAGTTTATTATCTAAAAATTCGAATGTGCGATACGTATCATACTGATTGTACATATAAGAACTTGTCTTGTTAGCTAATAATTCATCTCTAACATTCAACTCTATGGCACCTGTTCTATCATTAAAATCACGATATATTATAACTCCTTTGCTGCTTTTAAAACTTGTTGTTTGTTCTTTATAAAGTTTATTGCTAACAACGGAAATTGAATAATACTTATCATTTTGAGCTAAAACATACATTTTGTAATTTCCATTTGGAACTTTTGATAAATCAATTTCAGTGTCAAACCATGAATAAGTATAATCAATATTATCATTATTAAATGGAACTCTTTTTATTGAATCTCTGTCTGTAATTCTTGTAGCATCTAATACAACTAAATCATTTGTATCAACATTTTCAAGTATTAAATTATATTCAATATTAGATTCTAAATTATTATCAATACCATTTATAGTACTATAACCTTTTAACATCAATTTACCATCAATATTTTTTAAATAATCCATATAAAATAATGAATCTTGCTTTGTTTTTGTTTTGCTTATTTTATCCAATATACTAGTATTTATATTATCTGGATTATCATCTGTATTAATTTCTACATTAATTTTATAAGTTCTACTTACGCTAAAATTACTTTTATCTTTAACTTTATATGTAATTTCATACTCACCTGGTGTATTAAAATCTACATTAGTTTCATAAGTTACATTTTGAGTTATATCTCCATCTTCTTTATCAGTTGCTTTTACATCTTTCATCAAATCTATTTGATTACCAACTTTAACATTAATATCCTTAGCCTCAATATTAGGTTGACTATTAGAAACATATAATTCGTCTGCTTTAATAAATCCATAACTATAATTACGATCATATCTATCTGTTACTATGTTTTTGTTTTCGTCTAAACCTATTTCAGTATAAACTTTATACCATTCACCATTTTCATTTTTAAACTTATCTAAAACAATTAATGGTATATTAGCTACGTCTTCATAATCATTATTAACATTATAAATTTGTTTTGAATTTTCATTAGGTTCAGAATAAACATAAATATTTTCACTCTTTAATTTTATACCTAATGTATTATATAAATAATCTGCTTTACCATAAGCACTATCAGCAAAGTAATAATTTTGAGCTGCTTTCTCACCCCAATATGGATCAGTTGCATACATTACATTCATTCCACTACCCTTATTACCATAATGACTTCCGTGATAATAAACATGGTTTGGATTATTATAATTTTGACCAGTTAATCTTGCATGTTCATAAATTGCTTCACTTACAGTTTTATAAGTAGTTGCACAAGTAAATGGACAACTATCATAAGCTCTATGTCCAAATAAATTATTTTTAGCAAATGCTAACTCACTAGTTCCAGTTGCACTTTCATTTATAGCTGCCGAGAATGTTAACAAAGCATTTACTCCATACATTTCTTGACTTGCAATAAAACTAGCACCTTCTCCTACCATTTGAGAAATACCATTACGATTTATTCCTCCTATAAAATTTCCATTATCATCAACATATCTTATAGATGCATCTGGTTTTGATGTATATCCTTTTTGATTGATAATTAAATTCAAATCATCAGCAGTATAAGAAGTTTGCGATCTATTTGGTAGATATAAATAGTATGCATAATAAGGATTATCTTTATTAACAGCTTTGTTATAATTATCATTTTTATAATCGTCATGATAGACCTGCAAGCAAAACGCATCGGGCTTCAATTCATTAGAATATCCAGCACGAGTAGTTGGATTGGTTACCGACACGTTGAGTTTGATAGGAGTATCAGCCAATGGGTCTTGACTGATATGGTCATCATTGGTGCAAGCTGTAAAACAGAGTGCTGCTACAGCCAAAGATATAAGTTGATGCTTCATATTTCGTTTCATTTTTATTGCTTTATTTATTCTATAGCCGTATCATTTTCATCCAGCACGGTGCAATTGCCTATCTTCCAGTTTTCATCAAGTCCTTTCGCTACCAATGCACCCGTTAGGCGTTCCGCCGGATTTGAAATCCGGCGTTAAAAAATGTCCTAACCTATTTAG
>OLHA01000923.1_pt1 | contig 16590 bp, 13 predicted proteins | sample 1605961 | NCBI WGS metagenome assembly OLHA01 (sample SAMN03283288) | human gut metagenome | biome: human-associated habitat; material: feces | host: Homo sapiens | place: Peru | collected 2012
TTCTGCCAGCCTTGGCGGAAGCATTCCGCCGCTTTGGCAGACAACGCTGTCAATGGTTCCGTTTTCTACGCCCTCCAGCATCATAACGACCTCGGGATCATCGTGGGCAATCCCCCGAAACATGGAATATACAAGGGGCCTGGCTGCTTTCCGGAGGAGCTTTGCTATAGGAGAGGCTTCGGCCAGCTGGAGCAGAGAACTGTATGGTCCGTAATCCCCCTGCCTGCGCTCATCAAAATGGCTGAGCGGCCTTCCATAGAATTCCGCAAACTGCGCCTGGGATACGCTGTGCAAATTCTTTTGAAAATACTCGGAAAGGCGCTCCCGGTCATCCTGCGTGTACGGCACTCCCACCACATTCAGAACCTGTGCAAGCCGGATGTCCTGAGAAGAAGCTCCCGCAAGCACCCGGTAGTGCCCACTGGGCATCCGGAACTGCTTCCCGTCATAAATGGAGAAACTCCGCTCGTCCAGTTCCAGCGAGATGTGTCTGGTTTCGCCAGGGGCCAGAGTGATCTTTTGGAATCCCTTCAGCTCCTTTTTGGCCCGCAGGTAGTTCGCCGGGGGATTTTCCACATACAGCTCTACAATTTCGGCACCGGCTGTATAACCGGTGTTGGTGACATCCAGAGAGACGCGCAGTTTCCCGCCTGTATATGTCTCGCTGCTCAGTTCCAGATTGGCGTATCGAAAGGTCGTATAGCTCAGACCGTATCCAAAGGGAAAGCGGACAGAAACACCGAAGCTGTCATAATACCGGTATCCGACATAGATACTCTCCCGGTATTCCACGTCATCGCTGCCAGTAGCAAAGAAATTGGAGCAGGGGGTGTCTTCTATCGTGTAGGGCCAGGACTCTGCCAGCTTCCCACTGGGATTTACCTGCCCTGTCAGCAGGTCCGCGCAGGCCTCGCCAACGGCTTCCCCGCAGAGGTACATCTGCAGAATACCCCGGACCTGGTTTTCAAAAGGCATATCATAGGGTGCGCCGCTGAACGACACAAAGACGACATTGGGATTTGCTTTGCAGATTTTGCTCAGCAGACGCAGTTGATTGGCAGGCATTGCCAGCATTTTCCGGTCATAGCCTTCCCCCTCGTACTGGTCGGTCAGACCGCCGAAAAACAGAACGGTTTTCTGGTTGGAGACGAGTTGCAGCGCCTGGGCCTCCAATTCCGGGTTTTCCTGATCCCGGATGGAATAGCCTGGGGCATAGGAAATGGTAATGCCCAGATCACGAAGCGCATCGATGGCGCTGGGCACGTTTGCGGTATGGATATGGCTGCTCCCGCCGCCTTGAAAGCGCATGTGCTCTGCCAGACTTCCAATGACGGTCACATCCACATTTGGCGGGAGCGGGAGAATCCCGTCATTTTTCAGAAGTACCGCGCTTTCGCAAGCTAACTGCCTTGCGACTTTGTGGGCATCAGAGGTGTCTTTTTTTGCCCTGTGAACGGGTGCGTATTTTTTTACCAGTGCTTCGATTTTTCCGGCGGCCCGGGTAATCTCATCTTCCGAAATCTCCCCCGCCGCGAAAGCTGTTTCCAGCTTCCGGGTGTGGATTCCACAGCTGTCCGGCATTTCCAGGTCCATGCCCGCTTTCACGGACTTGGCTAAATCCGCACAGGCACCCCAATCGGAGATGACCGCCCCTTCAAACCCCCATTCGTCCCGGAGAATGTCTGTCAGAAGATGCCGGTTTTCGCAGGCATAGTATCCGTTCAGACGGTTGTAGGCTGCCATGACGGTTGCGGGCTTTGCTGTTTTTATGACATATTCAAAGGCACTGAGATAGATTTCCCGAAGCGCCCGTTCGTCAATCTGACTGTTAGCGGTCTGACGGTGGGTTTCCTGATTGTTGCCGGCGAAATGCTTCAGGGATACTGCAATGCCCTCTGCCTGCACGGCCTTTACATAGGCGGCAGCCATACGACCGGATAAAAAGGGGTCCTCGCTGAAGTATTCAAAGTTTCTGCCGCAGAGCGGGGAGCGCTTGATGTTGATTCCGGGACCCAGAAGAACGGAAATATCCTCGTTCCAGGCCTCTCTGGCAACTGATGTTCCCAGCCGCTCCGCCGCTGTTGAGTCCCAGGAGCAGGCAAGGGCGCTGGCGGTCGGATAACAGGTGGATACCAGACTGATATTGTTCTGGCGCTCCTGCTCCTCCTGCTTGCGCAGTCCGTGAGGCCCATCGGACAGATGAATAGACGGCAGACTGGCGGTTTCGTGGGTATGCCACATCCCTTTTCCGGTTAAAAGCGCTATTTTCTCTTCGAGGTTGTTTTGCACCATAGGAATCCCTCCTTTTCGTCTATTGTAGCATTGTGTGGACATGCGATATATCAGATTTATGTTGTAAATATCATATTTATGCAGTATGATAAAGATGAGGTGAAGCGTATGAAGTACAAGGTAGAAATCCTGCCCCAGACACCAAACGCATTGTTCACGCAGAGGGAAAACGGATTGACCCATTCCCCCTTTTCCCTGGAGCTTGCGCTCTATACAGCCCTGAAAAATGGAGATGAGGCGTCGATGCGCCTGGCAATGGAGGATTACTTTGCAGCAGGTTTTGTGATCGGAAGAATGTCTGCGGATTCCCTTCGGCAGATGAAATTCTGGGCTGTTTCCGTGATCGCCATTGCAATTCACTATGCCATTCTCGGAGGCCTGGATGAAACGGATGCGTATAACCTCAGCGATGAATACATCCGGCACATTGACGGCCTTTTCACCATTGATGACTGCATGGAATACCTTAGCAGCAGGGCGATCCAACTGGTACGTTCTGTTGCGGAATCCAAGAAGGGACGCACGCTTTCCCCGAAAATAAAAGCGTGTGTCCACTATATCCATATCCATCTGCATGAGAAGCTGACAGTGACAGAATTGGCGAGGCATGTTCAATTGTCTGAGAGCTATTTATCACGCTTATTTCATCGGGAGATGGGACTGTCTGTCAGCGGCTATATTCTGAATCAGAAACTGGATGCATCGCTGTCCATGCTGGATGCGGGTGTTCCCTATGGACAGACTGCCTACAACCTCTCGTTTTGCAGCCAGTCCCATTTCATACAATGCTTCAAGAAGAAATACGGGAAAACGCCTGCTGCATATTTGCGAGAAAAAACACGGGACTGTCAACGTTAGGCCTATACGGGCAGCAAGCAGATATCCCAGCGAATCAGACCTCTGAAAACCGGAAATTTCGACTGCTTCAAGAAGTGCTTTTCCGAATATTTGGGGCCCATCGGAACATCTGTGGGGAATGGAGTGATCGTAAAAATGAATCTGAGAGAATATAAACCGTCTGATTGCGCGCAATTGGCAGAGCTTTTCTACCAAACCGTACACAGCGCCAACGCAAAGGATTATACCCAGGAACAGCGAAACGCATGGGCAACGGGCAAGGTGGACCTGGCACAATCGGATGCCTCTTTCCGGGAGCACAAAACAATTGACGCGGTGGAGAATTCTACCATTGTTGGCTTTGGAGATATGGACAGTTCTGGCTACCTGGACAGGCTCTATGTTCACAAAGACTACCAGCGGCGGGGATCGCCTCCGCAATCTGCGACGCGCTGGAAGCTTCCGTGCCGGGAAAGCCGATTACAACCCACGCATCCATTACGGCAAAGCCGTTTTTCCTACAGCGGGGCTACCGAATGGTGGAGGAGCAGACAGTTGTGAGGCAGGGGACTGGTTTGACAAATTTTGTGATGGAAAAACGGTAACTGTCGAAAAGCTGTACGCTTCTTCATGCCTTCGTACACACGAAGCGCCTCCATTCTATTCGAAACATACGGAGAGAAAGCGGCATCGCCCCAGAGTACAAGGAAATTTTCAAAAAGGGTATTGACTCTGACGTTGCGTAATGGTTTATACTAACCATATCACGAGAGGAGATGCGGTCAGTGTGGACGGTGAATGAGGTAAGCAAACGCACGGGGGTCAGCATTCGCACCCTGCAATATTATGACAAGATCGGCCTGCTGCATCCGGCGCAGTATACGCAGGCGGGATACCGGCTGTATGACGAAAAGGGCCTGGAACGCCTGCAGCAGATTCTGCTCTTCCGGGAACTGGCGTTTTCCTTGAAGGAAATCGAAGAAATTCTGCAAAGCCCGGATTTTGACAGGGAAAAAGCGCTGGACCAGCAGATAGAAATGCTTACCATGAAGAAAGAGCATCTGGAAAACCTGATCACCTTTGCCCGTGGATTAAAACAGGTTGGAGGAAATACCATGGATTTTTCAGTATTTGACACCCAGAAAATGGAGCGGTATGCTGCAGAGGCGAAGAAGCAGTGGCAGAACACCAGCGCCTATCAGGCGTTTGCGGAAAAGAGCAAGGGCCGCAACAAAGAAGCGGAGGAAGCTCTTGGTAGAGGCTTGATGATGATTTTCGAGGATTTCGGAAGATGCAAGGATGTGGAACCGGCATCGTCCGATGCCCAGGCGCTTGTGAAGCGGCTGCAGGGGTACATTACGGAAAACTATTATCCCTGCACGAAAGAAATCCTGAATTCCCTTGGGGAAATGTACGCCGCTGGAGGAGAGTTTACCGAAAACATTGACAAGGCAGGCGGCGAAGGCACGGCGGCGTTTGCCCAGCGGGCGATTGCCATTTATTGCAGGTGAGCGCAGGGAGCGGCTTGTGCAGAAAGTTACGAAGAAAAGTCCACGGGCAGACGGACACCCGTGGATTTTTTATGTTTGGCGGAATAGGTGCTGTTTATTGGACCTTTTCTTTTGTATCATAGAAGCACAAAGGAAAAGAAGGCACGCATATTAAAGGAGGCAGCATGATGAACTTTTCAATTAGCGGTTTTGGAAGAACGCAGGCAGACAGCCGGAACACAATTCCCACGCAGAATAACAGGGCAGCTGCACCTCGGAAGTCCGTGGTGCAGGTCCAATTTCCTTGTTTTGGTCACAGCCTAGCCTATTACAATGACCAATTCGACCTGCATCAGGGGGATCGGGTCTATGTGGATGGCAAGCTGGAGGGAGAGATCGGCGTTGTCACCTCGGTGGCCTACAACTTCAAAATCAAGCTTTCCGATTACAAACGGGTTATTGCCGTGGTAGATACCTGCGTCCACGGGCAGTTCTACATAGCGGGCGCCTATTGTGTCACTTTTGACCCGCACACCCTTCCGGCAGCCCAGGCTACCCTTTGGTTCAGGGCACCCTCCGGGGAGGACGAGATCTATGAAAGCGGCAACGATGATACTGCTTTCCGGCTGGACGACTTGCAGGAAATGGGTGCTGCCGACGCAATTGCGGAACGCGGGCACAACTACTACATGGAAAATCGGGTGCGCTATCTCTGCCTGAACGGCACAAAGGGCTGCGCCATCGTGGAGGGCACCCGGGCGTATACGGTGGAATTTGAATATCAGAACGGCACGGTTCGTAATCTCCTGTGCGACTGTTATTGCAGCTATCCCTGCAAGCATGAGGTCGCCGCTATGCTTCAGCTTCGGGAAACTCTGGGACGGATTGAAAAGCAGTACGCCAAAGAATATGCCGCGTCCGGCTACTTCGCTGCCATTGCGAAGGGAACGCTGTTCGATTTTGCCATTGCAGGGAAGGAGAAGGGGCGTTTTACGCTGTAAGTAGACCTTTCATAGGGTTGATGGTAGACGTTTGTGCGTGAATACGTTAAACGATAAAAAGAGAAACACGAAAGGAGAACACTGTATGAACATGATTGAATGCTTCGGCCTGGAGTCCTTGACTGAAAAGGAAGAAAGCGGGATTGCTCTTCTGAATGCAGTTTGCTCGGAGGGAAAGGCAATCGTTGGGTATTATGGGTATCCCTACTTCAACCGGGAGTACGGTTGGGCGCAGTTTATTGTCCGCGCGGAATTGAATGAAAAAGAAAAGAGAATTGAAATAACCGGATTGGATACACACCTATCTGGAATCACAACCTGGGACGTTTTATTGTCTGGAATGGATCTCCAACCGAAGGATGCAGACTGTTTAAGCCGCCGTGTCGTTGTAAAACGAGTCTCTGATGGAGGCGGGTTGGCGATTGTCAATCTGGTCAACGCGGATGTTCTTCCCAGTTTTCTGGAAAATGATCAACTTCATATCCAGATGGTGGGCTTTCCGGAGGAAATCCACTATTCGAAAAACGAGGAGGAATATGCGGCGGCACAGCCGGAGACAGAGGATAAAAAGAAATTCCTTTTGGCGGATGGAACCATTTTCCCCAGTGGACTCTTTCAAAACCATGCTCTGGATAATCCGGATAAGGATAAGGACCACTACTCGGATAATCTCATGCTTATCCGAGGAACGGTCAAAGAGATATCCCCCGGAAGAGTCGTGTTGGGAGGAAAAGAGTTTACGCCGTTTCTATGCGCAGTTATAAACACAGAGTTTGGCGATCTGGAAATCGTGCACACACTTGCACAAGTCAATGAACCGGAACAAGACAACATCAGAGTCGGTGCAACTGTGTGGGGGGTGTTTGTCCTTTCCGGAGATGCTGCCATTGATGATTACGCGGAAGGAATTGTTTTGGATGAAGAACACAATCTGGCGTTGCTTCGCTACACGCTTCAAACGGGAAATCCAAGGCGATTGAAAAACGTCCTGACAGAAGATGCGGTCTACGTATCCGAAGCAAGCGGACAGGCGTGGAATGGCCGGGATGCAATTATGGACAGACTACAGTATGTCCGTGATGCCAATCCAGATATGGAGTGCTTTGCGTATCTGGCAACCGTCACGTCCATTGACGATGGAGAGGAACCTCTGCCGTATGGTGCAGGCAAACGGTGCGTGACCCTGTCTGAAGGAAAGCAGGACATTTATAATGCAATCGTTTTTATCGACCAGGATGATAGCCACCATATCACGAGGCTGACAGTCAGCAGAAATGCCCGCTATCACTTCCAAATTGACGAACCAATAGAGTTTGTCTCAAGTAAGTGACAACGCAATTTGTTTTGAAACAAGAGTGTTTCGCGACACGGCGCGAAACGCTCTTGCCTTGTGATCGGGAAAGATAAAAACAAAATTTGCAGTCGGAGACCGAACGGCAATGGGCTATTTCGTATATGGCCCGATCATAGGAAAGTTTGTCCTTTGCCGTGGGGAAATCCGTAAATGGCATCCAGTATCAGAATGTGGAGGAGTATTTGAGAAGCCTTACATAATGAAACTGCAGCCCTGACCGAAAAATCGGGGCTACGGTTTTACATTTCCAATTTGATACCTCCGTTTATCTGCATTTCTGCCGCACCAGCACCGTTTCGCAAACCCGGTCCGCAATCAAATCCCGGTCACGGGCCGGATAATATTCCAGCAGAGACTCCACCTTCTGCGCAAGCTGCGTTCGGGTAAAAGATGGAATTTCCAGCTGTTTTCCATACAGATTTTCCATAGTGTGGATCTGTCGGTTAAAGGTGGTTTGAAAAGGTCGCGCTTTTGCCTGAGGAATCAGGGATTTTGGGACGATTTCAAAGGGAATGTACATCACATTGGAAAGAAGCCCCGCTCCCTGGTCGAAAATGGGGCAGTAGTCAAAGGCGCCATCCCTAGCAAGAACCGCAATATTGTTCAGGTGGCGGTCGTCATTGAGGACAAGGCCGTCGATTTCAAACAGCAGCGTCAGGTACTGGGGGAACAGGGAAAGTCCTGTGATGCTTGCCGTTTCCTCAGCCAGATAGGCCATTCGCTTTTTGTCACTGGTCAGCCGGTTCAGCGTTTCGGAGAGGGGCTTTCCTGTGTATTGCAGGAACAGATGGGCCAGCGTTATGATCGACTGGCCATCCCGCAGAAAATTCCGGCTGCTGCAGCCGGTGCGCTCCCGACCATGCACCTGCAAATGCTCCATTTGATAGCGCACGAAAGTGAAGGGAAAGGCCGCTTCGATGTTGCTGTATTCCAGCAATTGGGAGGTGAATACCTCCGCCAGTGCCTCGTAGCCAAATTGGTCCAGCTTGTACCAGATGCCGCTGTCCAGCCATTTTTCCTGATTGCCTTTGGAGGAGGTTTCTGCGATTTTTTGATTGGATACCAAGTGTACAGTCATTTTATTTCCTCCACGGTAAGCCAAAGATCATCCTCGGCCATTCGTCCTTGTGTTTTCCGGATAATTTCCAGTGGGTCGTAGTGGTCTACGCCAATGGTTTCCAGATATTCCCGGAGTCCGGCTCTTGTTCGCGGAATGCAGCGGCTTTCCAAAAAATGTAGATAATCCTCCCAACTGGGATTCTGGTTGTTCCCAAAGGGCAGCTTCAGGAAATCGGAAACGAGATTTTCTACGCGAATTTTCTTTGTGGTTTCGTCTGCGGCGATTCTGGCACAGAGGAGGGAAACGGAATGGCAGGAGACAAGAAGAAGCTTGTGGCCGGTTTGACGATTGGTTTCCAGAAATTCGAAAAAGGAAAGCTGCCTGGTAATCGTAATGGATGTTCCATCAAAACACAATTCTATTTGCCGATTTTCGGCATCCAAACCCATTTCCTGTACCCAAGTGGATGGCAGGGAGATTTTATAATTGTTGGCGATTCCGCCGGCAGTGCCGCCGGAAGTGCTGATGATTAAATTTCCTGTTCGTGTTTCCAAAGGATTCACCTCGCAGATAGTATACACTATTCGGTACGAATAATCAATATAATTTTTCTTGCGTTCGACGTGATTGAAGAAATTTAGCTGGAGGAACAAAAGGCATATCTATTGAAAGCTGCATTGTGATAAGAATAAAGAAGGTGTCAGATCATAGCCGGGCTATAGCATATTACACAGAAATAAAAAGAAGTTCTAGGGAAAAAGACGAATATTCGTTTCAACGGATGATTTCGGTTGCCTGTCTGGCGCAAAGGTGCTAAGCTAAAAACATAACATGGACATCCTGCGGGAAGAACAACAGCGCAATAGATAAGGAGTAGAATATGACATTAGAAAAACAAGATGCGGAGCTTTTTTATCAGCTTTGGTTCCCTTTGCTGGACTTCGTGAATCAAAAATACCGGGTATGTCCCGGCATGGGAACCATTGACCGGAGCCGAGGCGTCGATGCTGCTGAAGCGAAGAAGATTGCAGATTATTTGTGGTCCCACACGCAGGTGCTTCAGGAATACATTGCCCAGGCGAAGCTGCCGGAGGAGCAGGCCCAAATTGTGGCGGGGTGGGCGCAGTGCAAGCCGGGAAAGTATATTGTGGAACGGCATTTGAAAAAGGGAACCGTTTTCATTTCAGAGGATGACCAGACGGTCTATATGGTCAAAGGGCTGTTTTCCACCTGGGAGGAGATGCTGGGAAAAGGCCCGGTACTGCTGGATGCCGTGTTGATCCCCTTTAAGGATGCGATTATTTCGGATGGATTGGTCAGGGCCTATCCGTTCCACTTTGGACGTGGATACAGCGAAGCGTTTAAGGATATCTATAGAAAGGCCAAGGAGGACAAAACGATTCGTTTTTCCCTAAGCGGCGGCGAACCGGAACGTCATCCCAACAAGGAAAAAGAAACCGGTACGGTGGAAAGCTATGTGATCAAGGTGTCTCTGGGACGCAGCTGTTACCGGTACATTCAAATCGGCAAGCAGAAAACCCTTGGTGCATTGAGTGAAGCGATTTTGGCCGCTTTCAAATTTGACGATGACCATTGCCATGCGTTCTTTATGGATGACCGGTATTGGAGCGATTTCTGTGCCTATTATTCTGACGATATGGATGAGGGCTGCCGAATGTCCTACAAGATGCCACTTGGACGACTTGGACTGGAAAAAGGCGATAAATTTAAGTACTTGTTTGATTTTGGAGATGAATGGCGTTTTCAGTGCAGAGTGATGCAGGAGTTGGAGGAGAAAACGAAGTCTTTCCGCGTGATCAAAGCGGTTGGAGACCCGCCGGCCCAGTACCCGGGCTGGGATGACGAGGAGCTTTAACCAGGAGCTGCGGGATAGCCTGACGTTTGTAATGCAGAACCATCGTGGATAAGACATTTGAAAAGGAAACATCCCCGGCAGGCAAACGATGCTTGCCGGGGATCGTGCATTTTTGCGAATTACAGCGAAAAGCTTCCGCATTCTTTCCCGCAGACCACAAACGCAAACAGCGTCTCTTTGCAGATGGCGGTGAAGCAGCCGGTCGGTGCGGATTCTTCCGCTTTCTGATAAAACGAAAGAAAAGGGGGGGCATTACAAAGAAGAAAAACGGTTTACTATCAGTGTGCGCCCCACGATGCTCCTTGAAATAGTTCGTAATGCTTGAAAAATGAAGCAACGGGAGTTCAGCATGAGGGTGAGCGTTCATGCAATCATCGTGAAGAAAGATGATTCCTGATGGACTTTGCAAAGGAATTATGGTAAAATGATGGTATATAGTAGTATTTGATAAGCAAATCGGAAAGGAGTGGCTGGGATGGGAAACATCTATTTTACGTCTGATTTAGAAATACAGGTTTTGAAAGCAATAAAGGAAGCATACGACTGTGCGGATGTAAAAAATGACCTGGACAGAATCCGATGGATGATTCAATACGGGACGAACGGGCAGGCCGGATACCTTGATTGGGAAATGCGGAAAAAATATCCCATGATCGATTACATGCTGCAAGTAGCAAATCATTTTCCAGCCCAAGCGCATTCTCCAGGATATTGCGGGAAAGGCATCACAGCATCTCCCGAAAAATCAAACCTTGAACAGGATTATTGGGGGATTCTCTGCGATACTGCGGTGAAGAAGGGAATTAAGGAAACGCTGGAAGGGTGTATTGACCGTGTTGAAGATACTTCAATGGTTTACGAAGAAAAATGAAAATGGCGATAATAGTACGGATAAACCGAGGGGAAAAGGGTTGCAAATTTTTGTGGCCGTTATTCTGACTTTGATACTAGTTGCCGGTGCCCCATTCGCAATCAATGAGTGCTATAAAGCGGAAGCTGGATATATAACGAAATGGGATGCTGCTGATGTTCTATCATATTATGGAACCGTTGTTGCTGCAATTATTGGAGCTATTGGCGTTTACTTTACTGTTTACATTTCTAATAAGAATTATCGTGAAGATGCCAGAAACAGAGTCCTTCCCTATATTGCTATTGATGTGATAAATATTGTAGCACCAGATCCATTTTGGATGGGATTTGAAAATGAAAGTTTTTCTTCAGTTGGGAATGATCCAATTATTGAAAAAAGCTTAAATTGCGAAATGAAAAATCACTTATTTTTTATCATTGATGGAAAATCAAAAATTAGAGCTGCTGAATCACTGCATGATGATGAAGTGGAAAAGGTGACAATGACTGGCGTTACATGGATTAGAGCAGCAAAAGATGGAAAAATGTATGTGCGTGGTTCGGAATATGTAAGTATGCCATTTAGAATAGAGAACATAGGAAATGGCCCTGCAAAGAAATTAAGAATGGCATTTTCATATAAAGGAGGAAAGATGTTTTTCAAAACAGAAATGCTTTTGAAGCAAAATGAGAGCTTCTATATACATATTTTCTCAGAGAAATCGTTTGATGAAATCAAGGGAGACTATATCTTCAGTGTTTACTACGAAGATATCAGCGGGAATGCCTATGAGCAAGTATTTCCTGTAGAAATAGTCAAAGAAAAAGAAAATCGTTACAACAGAATTGATACCAATGGGGTGCAACACTTGATTGGGAGGGCAAAGTAATGCCGACACTTGAATGGATTGGAAAAGAGAAAGTCGTCAATCACCATCTGGAAGTGCCCTATCGGGTATTGGAGCGAAAGTACAGTTTTGACGAAAACGGGCAGACCGAGGCCGACAATTGCAGTGAAAACAAGATTATTCACGGGGACAACCTGGAAGCCCTGAAATCCCTGCTGCCTCAGTATGAGGGCCGGGTGAAGTGCATTTATATTGATCCGCCCTACAACACCGGCAACGAGGAGTGGGTGTATAACGACAACGTAAACGACCCGCATATCAAGGCATGGCTGAATAAGACTGTAGGCAAAGAGGGGGAGGATTTAAGCCGTCACGACAAATGGCTGTGCATGATGTATCCCCGGCTGAAGCTGCTGCAAAAACTAATGCATCCAACCGATGGATCAATTTTCATTTCAATTGATGAAAATGAAATTCAAAATCTCAAATTGATTTGTAATGAGGTGTTTGGTGCAAATCATCATGTAGCTACAATTGCATGGCAAAAAAGGTACTCTCGTGAAAACCGTGGAGCAATTGGTGATGCCCATGAATACATTCTTGTATACGCCTCTGACCTTGAAAACTTCAAAGCAATTCGGCATAAAGTTGAGTTTGATGAAGATTCTGCAAAGGTGTACAAAAATCTTAATAATGACCCCAAGGGACGCTGGCGTGCTGTCCCAATGACGGCACAGGGATATAGGCCTAACCAAATGTACCCGATTACAACGCCAAGTGGTAAAATTTGCTATCCACCGCAAGGGCGCTGCTGGAGCACAATAGAATCCGAATATAAGAAGTTACTTGAAGCGGGTAGAATTTACTTTGGAAGGAACGGAGATTCGCAGCTGAGTACAATTCGCTATTTGTCAGAGGTTGAGGGGATGGTTCCTTGGACATGGTGGTCTCATAACGAAGTTGGTCATACAGATGAAGCTAAGAAAGAAATCATTGCTATTTTGGGGGATGCAGATTCCTTTGATACTCCCAAACCGACCCGATTGATAAATCGAATTTTGCAAATAGCTACAAATCCGAATGATATTATCCTCGACTCCTTCGCCGGTTCCGGCACTACCGCCCACGCTAAGCGGCAAGTATTGCACCTAATACCATGACCCGGCTGCGGCGGGATGAGGAAGTCACGCTGTCCGTGCTCAATAGAATCTGCGTTGCGTTAGATGTCAATATCGGAGATGTTATGGAATTTACCAATGACGAAAGGGATGGAGAATACGATGGCTGACACAAAACTTTTTAACATAAAGGGCACGGTAAAAGAATATCAAAGCGGTACTGTCACACTTGAGAAAGAACTTCAGACAGTGATTGAAAATAATATGAATATCTTCTTCGGGGTAACATTTCTTGCCTCTGAGTATCGCACAACGGATGGTGGACGCATGGACAGCATTGGCATTGACGAAAACCATTGCCCTGTCATCTTTGAATACAAGCGGTCTGTGAAGGAGAATGTGATTAACCAAGGCCTATTTTATTTGAACTGGCTTTTGGATCATAAAGATAGTTTCAAGGTGCTTGTAATTGAAAAGCTGGGTTTGAAAGCGGCAAATAACATTGATTGGAGCATGCCGCGAGTTGTATGTGTCGCGGGTGACTTCACAAAATATGATGAGTCTGCAATCAAACAGATGAACCGCAATATTAGCTTGATCCGATATAAGAAATTCGGAGAGGACCTGCTTATGTTCGAGCAAGTCAATGAGAATGTTGTCTCCGCTATTCCGGATAATGAACCCGTCAGCAAAACAAAAGCTACTGATAAAACATTTGATGAGCAGATCAGAAATGCTGACGAGAGCATTAGAGTGTTGTACGAAAACCTTTCCAACTATATTCTTAGCCTTGGTGATGATATTAGCGAAAGTCATCTGAAGCTATATGCGGCATTTAAGAAAATCAGAAATGTGGTCACAGTAGTCGCCCAAAAGAAAAAGCTAATTCTGAATTTGCCGCTTGATGTGTCTACTGTATCATTTGAAGAAGGCTTTTCAAGAGATGTTACAAACATCGGTCACTGGGGCTGCGGTGCGGTTGAGCTCTATTTGCAAAGTGGTGCGGATTTCGAGAAGGCAAAGCCTCTAATCGACCGAGCATTTGATGAAAACTAAATTTGAGAATTCCTAACGATCGAAGAAATTGAGGATTTTACGATGTTACACCCCGGTCTATACGAACAAGTCATCAACAACGCCTTGACAGGCGAGCTTGCGGAGATTCCGGAGGCCCGCAAGTCTGTTGCGCCCATTGACAAGGCGGAAGCCTCCAAGGTGCTGGCGCAGTATCTGGCGGATGTGGTTCAAAAGGGCTTGGATAACGTGCTGGACAACGGCGGGGATATTTCTGCCCAGATCGGGCTGACCAACCAGATCGTTGATCTCATTCAAAATACAACGAAAGAAGCTGATTTTGCCGCGCTGGGCGTTGACCGGCGGGCAGAGCAGCTTCTTGCGCTTTTGCGAGAGACCGACCCACGGTTAGCGGTGGGGAAAACAGCGGCGGACATAGAGCGCCCGGAAACCTCCATCGCACAAAGCTCACTTTTCACCGGGGCTGTGCATGAGCCGCAGATGTTTACGGAGCTCAAGAAGGAGATCGTCTCTGCTGACAGAATTGACATGCTGGTGTCCTTCATCAAGTGGAGCGGCCTGCGGCTCATCATGGACGAGCTGCGGGAGTTTACGCATAGCGGCGGCGAGCTCCGCATCATCACCACCTCCTACATGGGCGCTACCGACGTGAAAGCCATTGAGGAGCTTCGAAAGCTGCCCAATACGCACATCAAGGTCAGCTACAATACCAAGACGACCCGTCTCCACGCTAAGGCATATATCTTTTACCGCGAAACCGGCTTCACGACGGCCTATGTTGGCTCGTCCAACCTGTCCAATGCCGCATTGACCAGCGGCCTTGAATGGAACACCAAAGTAACGAAACGCGACCTACCCGAAACCATCGACAAGATCGCCGCTACCTTCGAGTATTACTGGAATGACCGCGAATTTGAATACTACGTGGAGGATCAGAAAGAGCGCTTGGCACGGGCATTGAAGGCGGAAAAATATTTCGACACCAACAATGCCGATGTCTACACCATGGACATCAACCCCTATTCCTACCAGCAGGAGATTCTGGACAAGCTGGAGGCAGAGCGCACTGTTCGTGGCTATACGCGCAATCTGGTGGTGGCTGCCACCGGCACCGGCAAGACGGTCATCTCTGCGCTGGATTACAAGCGCTTCCGCAAGCAGAATCCGGATCGACCCTGCCGCCTGCTCTTTGTGGCGCACCGGGAGGAAATCCTCAAGCAGAGCTTGTACACCTTCCGCGCCGTGCTCAAGGATGCAAACTTTGGTGAGCTGTTTGTGGGTAACTATAAGCCGGAGAGCATCGACAACCTGTTTCTGTCCATTCAGACCTTCAACTCACAGAACTTCACGGAAAAGACGAGCCCCGATTTTTACGATTACATCATTGTGGACGAATTCCACCATGCCGCCGCGCCGACCTACCAGAAGCTCTTGTCCTACTACCAGCCGCACATCCTGCTGGGCTTGACCGCTACTCCGGAACGTATGGACGGCAAGGGTATCCTGTCCTACTTCCATAACCGCATTGCAGCGGAGATCCGTCTGCCGGAAGCCATTGACCGAAAGCTCCTGTGCCCATTCCAGTATTTTGGCGTTACCGATACGGTGGATCTGGATGCGCTCAAATGGTCTGCCGGTGGCTACCAAAAGAGCGAGCTGGAGCGCATCTACACGTTCAGCGGGGCTGTTGCCGACCGCCGCGCCGACCATGTGGTGACGGCACTGCTGAAATATGTGACGGACATTGACGAGGTGAAGGGGCTCGGCTTCTGTGTAACGGTAGATCACGCGGAATTTATGTGCCGCTATTTCAACGACCACAACATCCCGTCCATGTGCCTCACCGGGCAATCTTCGGACGAGGAAAGAGCGGCGGCCAAGCGGCGCTTGGTGTCCGGCGATGTGCGGTTTATCTTCGTCGTGGACATCTACAACGAGGGCGTGGATATTCCGGAAGTCAATACGGTTCTTTTCCTGCGTCCCACCGAATCCCTGACAATCTTCTTGCAGCAGCTTGGACGTGGCCTGCGTCTATCCGAGGACAAGGAATGCCTGACCGTGCTGGACTTCATCGGTCAGGCAAATCGAAAATACAATTTTGAAGACAAGTTTGCATCACTGCTGTCGAATGCCACCCGCAGCGTGAGCCGTGAGATCAAGGACGGTTTTGTGTCCGTCCCCAAGGGCTGCTATATCCAGTTGGAGAAGAAGGCGGCCAAATACATTTTGGAGAATATCCGCGCGTCCTATGGCAATACGGCTGGGTTGGTGGCTCGAGCGGCCTCCTTTGCGGAGGACAGCGGGCTGGAGTTGACGCTCAAAAATTTCTTGGATTACTACCATCTTGACCCACGGGCGATCTACAAGTTTTCCTCCTTCTCTCGCATTTGCGCCAGAGCGGATGCCATCGAGGACTTTTCAGAACCGCTGGAGGACATTCTGACCAAAGCGTTTGCAAAGCTCGCCGTGGTTGATTCCCGCCGCTGGATTTCGTTCCTGTTGGACGTCCTTCCGCGTTTGGACAACCTTGATTTAACAGGGCTTCCGGATGCGGAAAAGCGGATGATGCAGATGTTCTATGTCACTGTCTGGGGCAAGGTGGTGGAGGACTGGGACGACGAAGAGGTGCTGGACAATCTCTATGCCTTGTCAGACAGCACTACAATGCTGAGTGAGCTGATTAACCTGCTTCAGTATCGTTTTGAGCAGATCGACTTCATTGACGAGCCAGTAGACCTTGGTTTTGATTGTCCGCTGGAACTGCACTGTACTTATACCCGCGACCAGCTCTTGGTGGCGCTGGACTTTATGAAGCCGTCCACCGTTC
>OLHA01000924.1_pt1 | contig 16584 bp, 15 predicted proteins | sample 1605961 | NCBI WGS metagenome assembly OLHA01 (sample SAMN03283288) | human gut metagenome | biome: human-associated habitat; material: feces | host: Homo sapiens | place: Peru | collected 2012
ATGTGTTAGGCACGCCGCCAGCGTTCGTCCTGAGCCAGGATCAAACTCTCAAAAATTTGTATCTTAAACCCTTTTCAGAGCCTAAAATCCCATTTTCGAATAATCTGCTTCTAGCATTTATTACTCAAGAATTTTCGTTGGCTGTTTTTCGCTTACGCTTAAACAATTCCATTTATTGTCCAAGGTGTTTAGTTTGTCTTTACGTTATTCAATTTACAAGGTACAGAGCCGTTCACTCACTGTGAACTTTGCCATTCTACCACGGGCCATCCTGTTTGTCAAGAGGCTTTTTTCTCTTTTCTCGGATTTTCCCGTGATTTTCGCCAACCTCCCGCCCCCGCAGGGGACGTTCATCGGAAAGCTTGCATATATTACCACACCCTTTCCCCTTTGTCAAGCCTTTTTCCCTCATCTTTCTCTTTTTTTCTTCCTTATTTTTGAATGCAGGCCCAGCGGGCAGTTTTTTGTCAATACCAATGTCACGGTTAGGATGGAAATGCGGATTTTCTTTGACTTTTCCGCTTTTGTTTATTATAATGAATCGACGATTTGTATATCCCAAACTGGAGGATTTTCTATGAGAATGAGAAAGATGCGCAACCTGGAGCCTCGGATGGAGCGGTGCAGCGCCTACCGCATTGCGGAGCCCGCCGCCATGCGCGGTTCCTGGCGTTCGCTGATGCCGGAATGCAGCGCGCTTTGGGTGGAGGTCGGCTGCGGCAAAGGTAAATTCACCGCCGAGACCGCTCAGGCGAACCCCACGGTGCTGCTGATCGCCGTGGAGCGCTGCAAAGAGGCCGTGGTGGTGGCCATGGAAAAAGCCCGGGACATGGGGCTGAAAAATGTATTTTACATCGACATGGATGTGGCCATGATGGAGGATTTCTTCGCCCCCCAGGAAATCGACCGGCTGTTTATCAATTTCCCCGATCCCTGGCCCCGGAAGAAGAACGCCAAGCGCCGTTTGACCCATCGCAGCTTCCTGGACAAATATTGCCGGGTGGTACGGCCTGGCGGAGAGATCCATTTCAAAACGGACAACGCTCCCCTGTTTGAGTACAGCCTGGAGGAATTTGCCGCCTGCGGCCTGGAAACCAAAAATGTGACCCGGAACCTGCACGAAAACGGGATCGTGGGGATCATGACCGGGTACGAGGAAAAATTTCACGCCCTTGGTACCCCCATCAATCGGTGCGAGATCATCTGTCAGCCCTTCCAGCTGCCGCCGGAAGAAAAGAAAAAGCCGGCTGCTCCCGAGGAGGCGGCCCAATGAGCTTTGTTGCAGGCAGCTGTGACGTTGCCGTGATCGGTGCGGGCCATGCCGGGATCGAGGCGGCGCTGGCCGCCGCAAGGCTGGGGCTGCACACGATCCTATTCACCATCAACCTGGACGCCGTGGGCAATATGCCCTGCAATCCTGCCATCGGCGGTACGGGCAAGGGGCACCTGGTCCGGGAGCTGGATGCGCTGGGGGGTGAAATGGGTGTGGCTGCGGATGCCAGCTGCATCCAATACCGAATGCTGAACCGGGGCAAGGGCCCTGCCGTCCACTCCCTGCGCGCCCAAGCGGATCGTCAGAGATACCGCATGTACATGAAGCACACATTGGAAAAACAGGAGCACCTGGAGCTGAAGCAGGCCCAGATCACCAAAATTCTGGTGGAGGGTGGTCAGGTCCGCGGTGTGCTGACCCAGATGGGGACGCAGTATGACGCCAGGGCGGTGGTAATCGCCACCGGCACATATCTGGACAGCACCGTCATCACCGGCGAAAGCGTGATCTCCTCCGGGCCGGACGGGATGCACCCCAGCATCGGCCTGGCGGACTGCCTGCGTCAGCTGGGGCTTCCCCTGCGCCGGTTCAAAACCGGGACGCCGCCCAGAGTGAACCGCAGGAGCATTGACTTTTCCAAAATGGAATTGCAGCCCGGGGACGAAAACGCGGAGCCCTTCTCCTTCCGCACGGAGCACAGGCTGAACAACTCCGCCGTGTGCTACCTGACCTACACCAATGAGGAAACCCATCGCGTCATTCGGGAAAATCTGCATCGCAGCCCCATGTACGACGGGACGATCTCCGGCGTCGGCCCCCGGTACTGCCCCAGCATCGAAACGAAGATCGTCCGCTTCGCGGACAAGCCCCGGCATCAATTGTTCATTGAGCCCTGCGGGCTGGACACCGAGGAAATGTACATCCAGGGCTTTTCCTCCAGTCTGCCGGAGGACGTACAGCTGCAAATGCTGCACACCGTAGCCGGTCTGGAGCACGCGGAGATGATGCGCCCCGCCTATGCCATTGAATATGAGTGCGTGGATCCCACCGTGCTGCTGCCCACCTTGGAAACGAAAAAGGTCTCCGGCCTGTATGGTGCCGGGCAGTTCAACGGCACCTCCGGTTACGAGGAGGCCGCCGTACAGGGGCTGGTGGCCGGGGTGAATGCGGCGCTGAAGCTTCTGGGCCGGGAGCCGCTGATCCTCACCCGGGATACCAGCTACATTGGCACCCTGATCGACGACCTGGTGACCAAGGGGACCCAGGAGCCGTACCGCATCATGACCAGCCGCAGCGAATACCGGCTGCTCCACCGGCAGGACAACGCCGACCAGCGGCTGACCGCCATCGGCGCGGCCATTGGACTGGTGCCCCAGGCGCGGGCGGAGCAGGTGGCCGAGAAATACGAAGCCGTCCGCCGGGAACGCAATCGCCTGGAATCCAGCGGCATTCCTGCCAGCGACGCGCTGAACGCCATGCTGGAAAGCAAGAGCAGCGCCCCCGTCGCCGGCTCTGCCCGGCTGGCCGATCTGCTGCGGCGGCCGGAGGTCAGCTACAACGACATCATTCCCTTTGACGCCGCCAACCCGGGTCTGTCCCAGGCAGTGACGGAAGAGGTGGAAATTCAGATCAAGTACGCCGGGTATCTGCTGCGCCAGAAGCGGCAGGTGGAGGAATTCAAAAAAGAGGAAGCCCGGCTGCTGCCCCCGGACCTGGACTACGATTCCATCCGCGGGCTTCGCCTGGAGGCCCGGCAGAAGCTCAGCCAGATCCGGCCCCTTTCCATCGGTCAGGCGGGGCGCATCTCCGGGGTCAGCCCGGCGGACATTGCGGTGCTGCTGATCTACCTGGGGCAGGGCTGATTCACATTTCCCGTTCCCACGGCATATCCTTTTCCGAGGCGATGCATTTTGGGAATTGTAAAAACCGACGTACCCATGACTGCTGCCCTGTGCAGCGAGACCATTGACGCGCTGGTGCGCGCCTACCCCTTCTGCCGCAGTGAGGTACTCACCGAGACTGCCTTTGGCCGCCCGGTGAAAACCCTGGTCATTGGCGACGGGGCGCGGACCGTTCTGTTTACCGCCGCGCACCATGCCAACGAATGGATTACCGCGCCGTTGCTGCTGAAATTTGTGGAGGAACTGGCCGCCGGAATGCGCAGCGGCGGAAAGCTCTGGGGCGTTGATGCCCGCACCATCGGGCATCTGGTGACCATCCATACCGTGCCCATGGTGGACCCGGACGGAGTGGACCTGGTGACCGGGGCCATTGAGCCGGGAACGCTGCAATTCACCGCAGCCGAGGGCCTGGCCGCGGCCTATCCCGGGATCCCGTTCCCGGAGGGCTGGAAGGCAAACCTGCTGGGCGTGGATCTGAACCTGCAATATCCCGCCGGTTGGCTGACGGCCCGGGAAATCAAATTTGCCGCCGGATACACCCGTCCCGGTCCCCGGGATTATGTGGGCCGCGCCCCCCTGACCCAGCGGGAGAGCAGAGCGCTGGCGGAATACACCCGGGTGCTGGATCCCCGGCTCGTGCTGGCCTACCACACCCAGGGCAAGGTCATCTATTGGCAGTTCCGGGATTACCAGATACCCGGAGCCCGGGAGCTGGCCCAGGAATTCACCAGGGTCAGCGGCTACCAGGTGGAGGATACGCCCTATGAATCCAGCTTTGCCGGGTTCAAGGATTGGTTTATCCAGGATTTCCGCCGCCCCGGCTTCACCATTGAGGCGGGCAGCGGAGAGAACCCGCTGCCCATCAGCCAGTTCGACACCATTTACCGGGATAATCTGGGCATCCTGGTCACCGCCGCCCTGGGGCTGCCCGGCGGCGTATAATATCTTTTAGCTTTACAAAGGAGAAATCATGGTCATCTTTTTTGACGTTGACGGGACCATTATCGATGGCCGCGACCAGGTCATTCCCGATTCCGCCATCCGGGCGGTGGAAAAATTGAAGGAAAACGGTCATGTGGCCATTGTCAATACCGGCCGTCCCTACCTTCAGATCGATCATCGGGTGATGAATATGGCCTTTCGCGGCTTTGCCTGCGCCTGCGGCATGGAGGTGCTGCTGGACGGGAAATTTCTGACCCGCGTCAAGCCCACCCTGGCCCTACGGCGGCGGAGCGTGGAGTGCTCCCGGAAATACGACATGCACTCCTTCTATGAAACGCCGGATGGGGGCATTCTGCTGGATGAAAACTCCTTCCACCCCATCATGTCCCGGGAGGTGGAGCGGCTGCGGCGGGCGGGCTTCCCCATTCACGAGCTGGCCCGGGAGTGCCAGCCGGACTTTGTGAAGTTCGTCACCTATGCCGGTGAACACGGGGACGTGGCCGCCTTCAAGGCGGAAATGGGCCGGGATTACATCGTCATCGACCGGGAGGACGGCATGTATGAGCTGGTGCTGAAGGGCTATACCAAAGCCGCCGGCATGCAGCGCATCCTGGATCATCTGGGTGTCGCGCCGCAGGACACCTGCGCCATCGGCGACAGCAACAACGACATCCCCATGTTCCGCTTTGCCGCCCACAGCGCGTGCATGGGCGGCGGCTCTGAGGACGCCAAACGGGCCGCCGAATTTGTCACCGCCCCGGTGCTGGAGGACGGCATTGAAAAGGCACTGGCCCATTTTGGACTGATTTAAAACAAAGGAGCGAACAGGTATGATCGCAAGGACGCCCCCCATGGGCTGGAACAGCTGGGACTGCTATGGCCCGGCGGTCACAGAGCAGATCGTCCGCCGGAACGCGGAATTCATGGCCTCGCACCTGAAACGCTGCGGCTGGGAATATATCGTTGTGGACATTCAGTGGTATGAGCCGACCGCCGTCAGCCACCACTATAACCCCTTTGCCGAGCTGTGCATGGATGAATATTCCCGGCTCCTCCCCGCCGAAAACCGCTTTCCCTCCGCCGCCGGAGGAAAGGGCTTCGCGCCCCTGGCGGAATACGTGCATTCCCTGGGGCTGAAATTCGGCATTCACATTATGCGTGGCATCCCTCGCCAGGCCGTCCACCGCAATACAAAAATCAAAGGCAGCGCCAGAACCGCCCGAGAAATTGCCAGGCGAAACAGCATCTGCCAGTGGAATACGGATATGTACGGCGTGGACGCGGCCAAGGACGGCGCAAGGGAATATTACGCCAGTCTCTTCGAGCTGTATGCCTCCTGGGGTGTGGACTTTATCAAGTGTGACGACATCTGCCGGGAGCTGCCCCAGGAAGAGGCGGAGCTGATGCTGCTGAGCGACTGCTTAAAGCACTGCGGCCGGGATATGGTGCTCAGCCTTTCCCCCGGCCCGGCGCTGCTGGAAAAGGCGGAGCTTTACAAGCAGGCCGCCAACATGTGGCGCATTACCGACGACTTCTGGGACGATTGGGCGCTGCTGTACGCCATGTTTGAGCGGGCGGAAAAATGGTGCACCCATGCAGGTCCCGGCCACTGGCCGGACGCGGATATGCTGCCCATCGGCCCCATCCGCCAGACCGAGGGGCAGAGCAACCGCACCAAATTCACCCACGATGAGCAGCGCACCATGCTCACCCTTTGGAGCATTTTCCGTTCCCCCCTTATCATCGGCGGCGACATGACCGGCTTTGACGCATTCACCATGGAGCTGGTCACCAATCAGCGCGTTCTTGCCATGCACCGTTCCTCCCGTCATGCCCACCAGGTTTGGCGCAGGCACATCGGCGGCACCGAGTTCATTCTCTGGACGTCCGTATGCGCCGACGGCGGGCAGTATGCCGCCGTCTTCAACGCAGGCGACGACTCCGGCACTGTTTCCGTTCCGCTCATCGACCTGGAGGCCGAGAACGCCGCCCAGGCCGAATCCCTGTGGACCGGGGAAGTTTTCCCCCTCCGCGGTTCCCTGGAGGTCCCCCTCCCCGCCCACGGGGCAGCAGCCTTCCGCCTGGTGTGATCGGTTCGCTCACAGGGTGCAAAAATGTAAGGAATCCCCATGGGCCGCGGCCCATGGGGATTTGCTTGTTTAACGGACGTACTCGATGACGACGCAGCGGTTTGGTTCGACGCCGGTGGAATGGGTGGTGATGTTGTCCATGTCTTGAAGGGCGGCATGGATGACATGACGCTCATAGGCGTTCATCGGCTCCAGGGTGGTGCGGCGGCGCATTTTCAGCACCTGCTGGGCCTTCTTCACCGCGTAGCGGCGCAGGCTCTCCTCCCGCTTCTCCCGGTAGCTCTCGGCATCCACATTGATGCGGACACGGCCCTCAACGCCCCGGTTGATGGAATAATTGGCCAGGTGCTGAATGGCGTCCAGAGTGTCGCCCCGGCGGCCAATCAGGTAACCCAGATCCTCACCCACCAGCTCCACCTGGTATGTATTGCCATCTTCCTTCCAGCAGTGGGGCACGGCCTTGGAATCCATGCGTTCCAGCAGGCCCGCAATGAAGGTCTCGATCTTTTCCTCCACGCTGCCCGGCTCGGCAGGGGCGTACACCTTCGGCTCCTTGGGAGCCTTGGGGGCCTGGGGCTTTTTCTCCCTGGGCTCTCTCGGCTCACGGGGAGGACGCTCCCGGCGGTCGGGCTTGCTCTGGGGCTCAGCAGGCTCGCTCTTCGCCTCCGGCTCCGCTTTGGGCTGGGGCGCGGGGGCGGGCTGGGGCTGCTCGGGCTTGGGCTCCGGCTTCTTGGGGGGCTTGGGCTTGGAGCGGGAGGCAGCGGACAGGGCCACCTTCGGTGCCTCGGGGGCAGGATCGGGCACCTGGTAGGTCACCTCGATCTTGGCAGGCTGGGCGCCGATGCCCAGGAAGCCGGATTTGGGCATCTGAACCACCTGATAGGAGAAGCTGTCGGCATCCAGACCCAGCTGGGCGGAAGCGTTGGCCTTTGCCTCATCAATGGTCTTGCCTGTGATAATGCTTTTCTTTTCCATGGATCATTCCTCCGTTTGATTGGAAGCGTAGCGGTTGGGATCGTAGTTGCGGCCCTTGCAGTAGGGGCGGTCGGCAATGCCGGACATGGTCTCGGTCTGGCTTTCTTCCTCTTCCGTTACCAGGCCCTTTCTGGCGGCATATTCCCTGGCAGCGGCGGAGCGCTCGGCTTCCTCCTGCTCGCGCTGCTTCTTCTGCATCTTTTTCTTGCTGGTGTTTTCGGTGATGCCGTCGGGGTTGGCGGCCCGGCGCTCGGCCCGCTGCTGCTCTTTCTCGGCCTCGATGCGGTCCTGCTCCAGGCGGCGCTTCAGCCGCTCGGCATCCTCGGCATCATACTGGGTGCGGTACTTCTTGGTCAGCAGCACATCCTCGATGGTGCGCACCACGCCGCCGATCAGCCAGTACAGCGACAGGGAGGCGGGCACAGTGAAGCCGATCCACAGCATCATCAGCGGCATGGTATACATCATGACCTTGCCGGTCTGGGCGGCCTGGGAATTCTGGGCGGTCTCCTTGTCCTGGATGCCGTCCTTATTGGTAACCACGGAGTCGTTCATCTTCTGGTTGATCCACATGGTGACCACCTGGTTGCCGGCAGACAGCAGCGCCAGCAGGAACAGGCCCACGTTGGGCCAGGTCCAGAAGGTGGAGGCAAACACGTTAAAGGGCGGGATCAGGCCCAGGTTGCAGCCCAGGAAACCGAAGTTGACACCGTTCAGCACGGTATCACTGATGGTGGGGATGGCCTCCTTCAGCACGTCGGCATACTGGGGGATCAGCTGGGCGGCGGTGATCTGATTGTAATAGGCGTTGGAGCCAAAAGCCTCGGGGGCGGCAGTTTTCAGCACGTCCACGATCTGGTTGGCCGTCTCCAAGCTCTCATGGAGCATGTACACCAGGGGCTGACGCACCACGGTATACAGGGGGATGATGATCAGCATGGGCACCAGGCTCCACAGGCAGCCGCCGCCCATGGATACGCCCTCTTCCTTGTACATAGCCTGAATGGCCGCGTTCTGGCGCTGGGGATCGTCGGCATAGCGGCGCTGGATCTCCTGCATCCGGGGCTGAAGGCGGGACATCTTCATCATGCTCTTCTTGGATTTGGCCGTCATGGGCAGCATCACCAGCTGCACGATGATGGAGAACAGGATCAGCGCGATACCATAGTTGTTGGTAAACTGATACAGCCAGCCCATCAGATAGCCGAAGGGGACCTGGATGATATCAGCAAGGGAGAACAGGAACATGGACTTTCCTCCTTATTCTTTGAAGTCATTGCTTCATGGGACGGGGTCATAAAAGTCCCCATGGTAAAACGGGTGGCATTTGGCGATCCGCTTGATCGCCAGCCAGCCGCCGCGGATTGCCCCGTAGCGGCGTATCGCCTCATAGGCATAGGCCGAGCAGGTGGGGCGGAACCGGCACCGGGGCGGAAATGCGGGGGAAATGTTCTTCTGATAAAATCGGATCAGGCACAGCAATGCTCTTTTCACGGCTGCTCACCCGCCTCCCGCAGGATCCCGGCCTTGGCGGCCAGGTTCAGGTAGCTTGCCGTCAGGCGCTGAAAGGGGGCCTCCACCGCACGGGTGCGGGCCACCACCACAATGTCCCAGCCGGGCTGGAACCGCTGCTCATTCAGCCGGTAGATCTCCCGCAGGCGGCGGCGGGTACGGTTGCGGTACACCGCGTGACCCAGCTTTTTCCCCACAGTGATGCCCACCCGGTTGATCCCCTGGCGGTTTCTGCGGGCGTAGAGCACCAGATACGAATCGGCCACGCCGGAGGTATGGTACAGCCGCCGGAAAATATGATTGAGCTTCAGACTGGTGGAATACTTCATAGCGCCAACTCCAAAATTCGACTGTCGCCTCCGGGGCACGCGTGTCAGCCCCCATAAAAAAGGGAGCGGGGCGAATACCTTTCACCCCGCTTTTGCTCCCATTTCGCTCAGAGCAACATTCCCACACCGGGGTGCCCAATGCTCATCAAGCGGACAGAACCTTGCGGCCCTTCGCACGGCGGCGGGCAAGAACCTTACGACCGTTGGAAGAAGCCATTCTCTGACGGAAACCATGCACCTTGGAACGGTGACGTCTGCTGGGCTGATAGGTACGCTTCATAAAAGATACACCTCCTTGCTGAACTTCATATGCTCGACAGCCCACTGGGCCGCAGCAACGCACAATTACTGACTTTCACAGTCATGCCAGAGTATTATAACCGAAAAAGGGCAGCAGGTCAACACATTTTTTCATTTTTTGCCGGTTACTGCTTCCGCCACACCATTTTGTTCACCACACCGGTGTAGCTCTGAATGAGCCTGACCACCTTGTCGGATACGTTCTCGTCGGTGTAGTCCGGCACGGGAATGCCCAGGTCGCCGTTGCGGTTCATCTCCACCGCCACGTCCACAGCCTGGAGCAGGCTGCCGCCCTCGATGCCCGCCAGGACGAAGCAGCCCTTGTCCAGCGCCTCAGGACGCTCGGTGCTGGTGCGGATGCACACCGCCGGGAAGGGATGGCCCACGCTGGTGAAGAAACTGCTCTCCTCCGGCAGGGTGCCGGAGTCGGACACCACGCAGAAGGCGTTCATCTGGAGGCAGTTGTAGTCATGGAAGCCCAGGGGCTCATGCTGAATGACCCGCCGGTCCAGCCGGAAGCCGCTTTCCTCGATCCGTTTTCTGGACCGGGGATGGCAGGAATAGAGGATGGGCATGTCATATTTCTCCGCCATGGCGTTGATGGCGCGGAACAGGGAGAGGAAATTCTTCTCGGTGTCAATGTTCTCCTCCCGGTGGGCGGAGAGCAGGATATACCGGCCCTTTTCCAGCCCCAAGCGGGCGTGAATATCGGAGGCCTCGATCTTCGCCAGGTTCTGATGCAGCACCTCCGCCATGGGGGAGCCGGTAACATAGGTGCGCTCCCTGGGCAGACCCGTATCGGCCAGGTAGCGCCGGGCATGTTCGGAATAGGCCATGTTCACGTCGGAAATGATGTCCACGATCCGCCGGTTGGTCTCCTCGGGCAGGCACTCGTCCTTGCAGCGGTTGCCCGCCTCCATGTGGAAAATGGGGATGTGCAGCCGCTTGGCACCGATGACGGAAAGGCAGCTGTTGGTATCCCCCAGCACCAGCACGGCGTCCGGCCGGATGGCCGCCATCAGCTTGTAGCTCTGGGCGATGATGTTGCCCATGGTCTCGCCCAGGTCCGCGCCCACGGCGTCCATGTACACCTCCGGGTCCTTCAGCTCCAGGTCGTGGAAAAACACGCCGTTCAGGTTGTAGTCATAGTTCTGCCCGGTGTGGGCCAGGATCACGTCAAAATACTTCCGGGTCTTGTTGATCACCGCCGCCAGTCGGATGATCTCCGGCCGGGTGCCCACGATGATGAGCAGCTTTAATTTGCCGTTGTTCTGAAACGACACCTTGCTGTAATCTGCCATACACTCCTCCTTATATTCTCTCCCGCATCCAATCGATATCCTGCTTGACTTCCTTGGCCGGCACCCCGGCGATCACGCAGTTCGGGTGCTCATACGCCCTGCACAGCAGGGAGCCGGCGCCCACCACGCAGTCCCGGGGCACCTGAGTCCCCTTGAGCATGGTGACCTTGGTGCCCACCCAGACGTGGTCGCCGATTCCGATGGACCGGGAAGGGTTGATCCGCTCCATGGTACCCTTGCGCAGGACGGTATGGGAATCTCCCGTGCGCAGCTCGATCTTGCTGGAAAAAATGCATTCCTCGCCGATGGTGATCTTTGTCCCCTCGATGGCGGCCAGCTGAATTTCCCCGAACAGGGTGGTGTGGTAGCCGATCTCGATGCGGTTGTGGTCGCCCTCGATGCAGAAGCAGGCCTGGGTACAGGAGACCCGGTCGCCCAGGCGGATGGTGTTGTGGCTGCCATAGATATAGATCTCGCAGCGCTCCAGGGTGGACAGGTCGCCGATGATAATTTCATTGTCCGTCCCGCCGCTGACGATCCGGCACTTTTTCAGCATGGTAACCCCGGTGGAAAGCTTCACCTTTCCCTTGATGGAATTGTTGAATGGGAGGTGATTATATACGTTCAGCATAGCCGAAAAGGCGGTGTGATGCTTTTTCAGCAGCGCAATCAACTTATCTCTGTCCATATCAGACACACTCCTGGAAGGTATCCGGGTGGGCGGGGTCAAATATTTCGTTGCAGGTCATCACCGTGACCAGATTCTCCGTCTGGGACAGGTTAATGATGTTGTGCGTCCAGCCGGGGATCATGTAGACCGATTCGATTTTATCCCCGGAAACCTCAAACTCCACCGTCTCGCCGGTGTTAATGTTGCGCTCCTGGATCAGGGCATGGCCGGACACCACAATGAATTGCTCCCACTTGCTGTTGTGCCAGTGCTGCCCCTTGGTGACGCCGGGGCGGCTGATGTTCACGGACACCTGGCCGCAGTCCGCCGTGTGCAGCAGCTCTGTGAAGGAGCCGCGGCTGTCGGCATTCATTTTCAGCGCGTATTTGAACCGATCCGTGGGCAGATAGGTCAGATACAGGGAATAGAGCTTCTTGGCAAAGGAGCCCTCCGGCATTTTGGGCATCAGCAGCGTGGCAGGCTGGGCCTTGAATTGCTGAAGCAGATCCACGATTTCGCCCAGGGTGACCTTATGGGTCACGGGCACGCAGCAGTAGCGGCCATTCTCTTTCAGGACTGTTTCCACGCCGTCAAACTCACAGTGCTGCTCCCTGCCCTCCAGCAGGTCAAACATGCCCTCCACCAGGTCGTCGATGTACAATAGCTCCAGCTCCGTGCTGCGGTCGTTCACCGTAAAGGGCTGATCGTTGGCCACCGCCCAGCAGAAGGTGCTCACGGCGCTGTTGTACTTGGGGCGGCTGTGACCCATCAGGTTGGAAAAGCGGTATACCGCCACCTTTGCGCCGGTTTCCTCCGCGTAGCGGAAGAACAGCTCCTCCCCCGCCTTTTTGCTGCGGCCGTACTCGCTGTCGCCGAAGCGGCCGGAAAGGGTGGCCTGAATGGAGGAGGACAGCATAATGGGCGCCTTATTGCCGTGCTTTTTCAGGCAGCACAGCAGATCGGAGGCGAAGCCGAAATTCCCCTTCATGAAGTCCTCCGGTTTTTCCGGCCGGTTCACCCCCGCCAGGTTGAACACAAAGTCCGCCCTGCGGCAGTAATCATCCAGGTCCTGGGGGGTAGACTGGAGATCGTATTCAAAGATCTCCCCAATGTGCAAGTCAGGGCGGGTACGGTTTTTGCCGTCGCGCAGGTTTTTCAGATTGTTCACCAGGGCGGTCCCCACCATGCCCCTGGCGCCGGTTACCAGAATATTCATCGCAAGCTCCTCAGTTGTGCCGGATCCCGGCAAGCTCCTCGCGCACATAGTCGGTGGTCAAAATTTTCTTAACGGTGCCCTCCACATCCAGGCGGGTGGTGTTGTGGCTGGTGTAGGATTCCTCCGCCTGGGTGAGCACCTGCCCCTGGACGAAGAATTTATCATAGTTCAGGTCCCGGCTGTCCGCCGCCACCCGGAAATAGTTGCCCATGTCCTCGCTGCGCAGCCGCTCCTCCCGGGTCATCAGGGTCTCGTACAGCTTTTCGCCATGGCGGGTGCCGATGATATTGGTGCCGGTATCGCCAAAGAGCTGCTGCACCGCCTTTGCCAGGTCGCCGATGGTGGAGGCATCCGCCTTCTGGATGAACAGGTCGCCGGGGTTGGCATGCTCAAAGGCGAATTTCACCAGATTCACCGCCTCGTCCAGGTTCATCAGGAATCGGGTCATGTTGGGGTCGGTGATGGTGATGGGGTTTCCGGCGTGGATCTGGTCGATGAACAGCGGGATAACGCTGCCCCGGCTGCACATCACGTTGCCGTAGCGGGTGCAGCAGATGGTGGTGTCCCCCCGCTCCGCCGCCACCCGGGCGTTAGCATAGATCACGTGCTCCATCATGGCCTTGGAGATGCCCATGGCGTTGATGGGGTAGGCCGCCTTGTCCGTGGACAGGCACACCACCCGCTTGACCTTCCCCTCCACGGCGGCGCGGAGCAGATTGTCCGTCCCCTCCACGTTGGTTTTCACCGCCTGCATGGGGAAAAATTCACAGGAGGGCACCTGCTTCAGGGCCGCCGCGTGAAAAATGTAATCCACGCCCGGCACTGCGTCCCGAATGGACTGGGGATCGCGGACGTCGCCGACATAGAATTTGACCTTTTGGGCGCTGTCGGGGTGGGTCGCCTGAAGCTGATGGCGCATGTCATCCTGCTTCTTCTCGTCCCGCGAAAAAATGCGGATCTGTCCGATATCCGTATCCAGAAAATGCTTCAGCACCGTATTGCCGAACGAACCGGTCCCGCCGGTGATCAGCAACGTCGCGCCAGAAAATGCAGACATATGTGTCTCTCCTTTACTGTTTTGGCCACAATGCACCTATTGTCTTTTTATTATAGCACCGAATGGTCTGCCTGTCCACAGAAAATAAAAAAGCAATCTAAAAACCACGTCTTTTCTGCCCTTTCCCATCTTTCAGGGAAGCGCCGGATCGATCGTCCGCTGTTGGAGGCTGGTCTTGCCGATTGACCCAGCGCCTCCCTAAGATTTCTTGAAGGCCCTTGCGCTTCACCGCGTTTTGCTGTAAAATACCTCTGGTATGATTTGCAAGAGAAAGGACGTGCTTCCTGTATGATAAAGGCTGACATTTCCAACGTGTGGGGAAGTGTTGAATTTGGGGACCTGATGGCCATTGAGAAGGAGGTATCCTCCGCCCACGCCTGTCTGGACGACGGCAGCGGGGCGGGCGGGGCGCACCTGGGATGGATGGCGCTGCCCACCCGGGAAGCCAGCACCGAGCTGTCCCGCATTCAGGAGACGGCGCAGGCGCTGCGCCGCGACTCCAATGTGCTGGTGGTGGTGGGTGTCGGCGGCTCCTGCCTCGGCTCCCAGGCCGCGATCGAGCTGCTCCAGGGGCAGCAGCGCAACCTGGGACGCAGCCGGAAGGGAGACCCGCAGATCTTCTACGCAGGCAGCAGTCTGAGCACCCGGCAGTGGAACGAGCTGGTGCGGCTGCTGGACGACCGGGACTTTTCCGCCATTATCATCTCCAAATCCGGCGTCACCACTGAGCCGGCCATTGCCACCCGGGCGCTGCGGTGGATGCTGGAGCGCAAATACGGCACCGACGGAGCCAGGGAGCGCATCGTGGCCATCACAGACCCCATCAAGGGGGCGCTGCGGCAGATGGCCCAGGAAGAGGGCTGGCAGGCCTTTCCCATCCCCCCCAGCGTGGGCGGGCGGTACTCGGTGCTTAGCCCGGTGGGGCTGCTGCCCATGGCCGCGGCAGGGCTGGACATCCAGCGGATCCTCTCCGGCGCGGCGCAGGCAATGGAGGACTATGATCTGCGCTCCTATGAAAATCCCGTCTGGCTCTATGCCGCCATTCGGAATCTGATGTGCCGCCACGGAAAGGCCATTGAGCTTCTGAGCAGCTTTGAGCCGGATTTCCAGGCCTTCGGTGCCTGGTGGCAGCACCTGTTCGCCGAGTCCGAGGGCAAGCAGGGCAAGGGGCTCTTCCCCGCCGCCGCCCAGTTCACCGCCGACCTGCACACCCTGGGGCAGCTGCTCCAGCAGGGCAGGCGCAATCTCTTTGAGACCATGCTCCGCTTCGACCCGCCGGAGCAGCGCTGCGTCATCGGCACCGATGTAAAAAACCTGGATCAGCTGAATTACCTGGCCGGGAAAAATCTGGACGAGGTGGACGAGGCCGCCTACCTGGGCACGGTGGCCGCCCACGCAGGCGGCGGCGCGCCGGTCATCACCATGGACTGCGGCGTGCTGAATGAGGAAAAGGTGGGAGAGCTTTTCTATTTTATGGAGCTTTCCTGTGCCATTTCCGCATATATTTTAGGGGTAAATCCCTTCGATCAGCCCGGTGTAGAGGAATACAAGCGCAATATGTTTCAGCTTTTGGGAAAGCCCGGCTTTGAGAATCTGTAAACATATTTAAAATTGACAAAAATATAGTTGCAAATTTTTTCGATTCCTGTTAGAATGATACTAAGCCAACTACTCTGGCATAGCAAAGGAGGATATTCCGATGATTCATGTTATTCTGGGCCTGAAGGGCTCCGGCAAAACCAAAAAGCTGATCGACAGCATCAACGCAGCCGTGGCGCAGGCCAGCGGCGATGTGGTGTGCATCGAATACGGCAAGAAGCTTACCTATGACGTTACCTACAAGGTTCGCCTGGTGGATTCCCAGGAGTACGGCATCCAGTCCGCCGAGATGCTCAAGGGCTTCCTGAGCGGTATGCACGCAGGTAACTTTGATATTACCCACGTGTTTATCGACAACCTGTACAAGACCATCGGTCACGATCTGTCCGCCGCCGAGGATTTCATTGCCTGGGCCGCCAAGTTCGCCGCCGACAACAACATGGAGATCACCGTTACATTGTCCGAGGACCCCACCAACATCTCCGAGGGCATCAAGCAGTATCTGTAACTTACCATTCAAAAGCGCCGCTGCAAAATCCGCAGCGGCGCTTTTCATTTTGCTTCGCTGTTCTCTCTACCGCAGTCCGGCCATGCGCATGATGGACTCGATGGGCTCCAGCGGCTCACTGCCCCAGGTGATCCGCACCTGCGCACAGTCCGCGCCGATCAGCAGCGCCCGGGCATCGCCGGTCAGCAGCGTCTGATACGCATGATCCACCAACGCCAGCCTTTGCAGGGACTCCGTCAGATTATCCCCTCTTTCGGCCAGCCATGTAAAGGCCGCCTCCCCGATCTCATCCGTTCCAAGTTCCGTCGTTTCTGCCCAATCCAGCAGCCTGACCGCCGTCTGTACCGCTGCCGCCTGCGAAACCGCGGAGGTCCCGGAGGGGATCGCGTCGATCTCGTCCAGGATGGGCAGCGTCAGCACCGGCTGCACATCCGCCGGCACTCCCGGCGCATCGGAGGTGGAGCAGGTCACACCATCCTCCGAGATCGTTACATACAGCCTTTCCTGCGCGGCGTCATAATAGAAGGATGCCTCCGCCAGGATGGTATCGTCTTTGGCCATTGCTCTGACGGTAAAGAGCACCGCCCGGTTCTCCGCGCCGGAGAGCTGCGCGATATCCCCGCCTGTGAAGATCCATTCTCCGGCGTGCAGCACAGAACCATCTGCGTTTTCGCACACCAGCGAGGAGCCGGTGGTGCGCAGACCGATGGCGCTGATGTCACTGCGCTCCAGCCGGACATACACGCCGCGTTTCCCGTCCGCAGACGCATCCTCCGCCGCTGTCCGTTCGGTGCACCCCGTCAGCAAAAGGGCGGTGAGCAAGGCCGTCACGCTTAAAATTGCCGCTATTATTTTCTTAGGCAACACCGCGCAATTGTGTCTGCGAGCCGCAGCCGTCTTTTTGCCCCACT
>OLHA01000927.1_pt1 | contig 16465 bp, 15 predicted proteins | sample 1605961 | NCBI WGS metagenome assembly OLHA01 (sample SAMN03283288) | human gut metagenome | biome: human-associated habitat; material: feces | host: Homo sapiens | place: Peru | collected 2012
TCCACCAAACATAAGAAATCCGAACTTCTTCCCTGTGGGGGATGGGTTCGGATTTTTTGTTTATGTTAGGGATATTTCCTATTTATTTTTTGCGCCCGCGAGCTTGCCAATCAGGTAAGCTCGCAGGTGCATTTTGTGTTCCGTTCTAGGAACGCTAAAGATTCACTGCGGAAACATATCCAGTATGGCTGAAGTGGGTACAACCGCTGGGGGCGCAAAATAACGGCGATATGTCAAAAGCATCAAAAAGGTTATGAAAAAGCTTGTTTTCATACGAAAACAAGCCTTTTTGATGGAGATAAGCGGGATCGAACCGCTGACCTCTTGACTGCCAGCTGCTATCGGTTCGTGATATCAAATGTTTTGGCGCCTAATACGTCCGTTCTGTCAGCGAAAAGTGCGGGATTTTGCAAGGTTTTATCCATTGCGTCCACTCGCTTTCGCGCACACCTGGGTCAGAATCTGGGTCAGTGACCGCGAGTGGATTTGAAAAAATGTTCGTTGATATTGACCAATTCATAACTTGAATACTGCAACAAGCTGAAGAAAAATAACTGCGCAGATTACTATTTGTTGAGGAGGAGCGCCCCTCTAATATCCACATATATGTTTGAGAATTCCAAATATCATTGAATTTAAATATGATAAAAAACGACGCCTGTGTGCTCATGCACCCGAAGAATGGATTCTACTTATATCATTCCGTTTGTAGATGCCGGAAAGAATAATATGGTTAATTTCTTGTGCAGGATCCTTAATCAAGCGCAAGATTTGTTCAGCAGAAATTCGGCCAAGTTCAAATGAAGGCTGTGAAATCGTTGCAAAACGTGGAGCCATGTCCAGTTTATAGTCGTCGTCAAAATATACTGTAGGCAGTGTCTCACCAATCCGATAGAGGTAATTAGCAACGTGCAGCGACATTGCACCATTTGATACGATGATTGCTGTGCATTTTTCATGGATCAGTTGATTCACACAGCGTTCTATAGCTGTTTCTGTGGAATGTCCATATACAATCCAAGATTCTTGCATGGCAATATCGGCATCATGCAGCGCATCAAGATATCCTTGAAGTCTTTCTTTTGTGGTAGATAGGTGTGGGATTCCGGCAATATAGCCGACCCGCGTGTGGCCCGCTTGAATCAACTCTTTTGTAGCCTGGTAAATTGGTTCGGCGTTGGCGATGGTAGCAGAGCAGGCGGGCATATTGTCAAATTTTCGATCGATGAAAAGCACCGGAAGATTGGGGGAAAGAAAACCTACAATGTTTTCATACTGATCTAATGTGGATGCGATAAGCAGGCCGTCTACAACGCCAGAAGAAAAGTAGGAGAGATGCGCTAGTTCACGGCTTTCCAGTTCTTTTGTATTGGCAATAATCAACCGATAATTGTGCTGAGAAAGTGTGGATTCCACCGCTTCGATGATTGTTGCAAAAAAACGATTGGATATATCGGGTACAATGAAACCAATTATATTTTTTTTCCCCGTGCGAAAGCTCTTTGCATAAGTGTTTGGTATATAATTAAGTTCTTTTGCAGCCTCCATGACACGCGCGACCTTTTCCGGTGACACGTATCGCGTTTTATTAAAAACGTGCGAAACGGTTGCAGATGAAACACGTGCATAACGTGCAACATCTTGAATGGTTATGCTACCCATATAAATCAACCATTCGACCGCCATGTATCCGCGAAAACTAGGATGAAAGAGTGTAAATGAGCGGTCGCCTTTCTTAATAAAATGATTTTAAGAGGAAATACAAATCTAAAAATACAATATACCATACAATAAAGGAAATGTCACGAGAAAAGCAATCGATTTTATACAATGCAAATATTTTGGCTGATTGCACAAAAAAGTCAATGAATCTTTTCTTATTCTGTCAATTTACAATTAGGAATATGTCGATTAGAATACAGTATAGATTTAATCGATTGCGCAATCGATTAAAAATGAAAGGAGAAATTTTTATGAAAACAAAAATCCTTGCACTGCTTATGGTCATTGCTACCCTGATCAGTCTGACTGCCTGTAGTGAAAAATCAAACAACAACATTACTGATAACCCCAGTGCGGAAAGCAACGTCGGTAGCACCGATGAAGCCAACAACGCTGTAAAAGATGGGCAAAAAGCGTTCAAGGTAGGTTTCGTTTGCCCGGAGGCAACGAATGAAGGCTGGCAGGTAACTGCGGCTGCGATTGAAGATACCGCAAAGGAACTTAATATTGAGATTTCCAAACTCTACCTTGATCCAAGCGATTATGAAGGGTCTTTTGCTCTTGCAGTTGATACGTTCATTCAGCAGAAAGTCGATGCTATCATTTACGGCGGCGCAGACGAGTCGTATGCAGCTACGGTTCACAAGGCGCAGGAAGAAGGAATCAAGTGCGTTGAGATCGACAACCCGACGAATGCGGGAAATCTGTGGAACATCACTGTTGATTCTTATGCTGCGGCGGCAGTTGCTGGTGAATGGATGGCAAAAGAACTTGACGCGGGTGTTGTTCTGATGATTAACGGTGATATGGCTCGTACGAATGCACAGCAGCGTCATGATGGCTTTGTAGAAACCATTACAAATTTGCGCTCTGACATCGAAATCCATGAGATTTATGCGAACTGGGATTCTACTACGGCACTCGCTGGCGTTGAGGATGCTATTACTCAATACGGCAACCGTATTGTCGGCGCGTTTTCTGCGTGGGATGGCGGCGCTTTGGCGGCCGTGTCTGCGTTGGAAGTTGCGGGACTGTCCGATAATGTTATTGTGTGCGGCTTTGATGGCACCCCCACCTCTATGACCTATATCCGTGAGGGGAAGCTTCAGGCAGAAGTTGGCCAGCCGCTGTATGAACTTGGAAAAGTCGGTATGCAGACCGTGAACACGGTTCTGACTGGCGGAGAGGCCGAGGAAAAGACGGTTGTTGGTTGCTCTATCGTCACCGCAGAAAACGTGGAAGAGTTTATTGAAAGTGCTGGCCTTGAGCGGTTTATGAACTGATACGGAACAGCTTCCGTCAGAAAAATACACATTGATCAGACCCGCTGGTCTAGCTTGGCGGGTCTGATCAGTAGCAAAACACGGGAGGAATGTCCAAATTGGAACAATACACAAATCACAATGACCTTGCATTGGAGGTCAATGGCGCCACAAAAATTTTTGGTGGCGTGACTGTACTGGATCATGTAAACTTTTCATTGCGCAAAGGCGAGGTTCACATCTTAATAGGAGAAAATGGCGCAGGAAAGTCGACTTTGATCAAGATTATTGCCGGCGCATATATTCCGAACGCCGGTGTTATCAAACTGAATGGGGAGACGATAACGGTCAACAGCCCCTTAGAGGCCTTGGAAAGGGGTATTAGCGTTGTCTATCAGGAGCTTAACTTAGTTGAAACGCTAAGCGCTTATGAGAACATTTTTATGGTAAATCAAATCGTGAAAAAGGCGGGACCTTTTCAGATCTTGGACCGGCAAGCGATGATTCAGCGCAGCAGAGAGCTCTTGGAGATGATTGGTGCAAATATCGATGTCACGATCCCTGTTAAGGAGCTCAGTGTTGCACAGCGGCAAATGGTAGAAATTGCAAAGGCACTTCGCATGAATTCCAAAGTGATTATCTTTGATGAACCTTCTGCTGTGCTGACTGACGTAGAGGTTGAAAAACTATTTACCGTAATTCGCAATTTAAAACAGCAAGGAATAGCAATTTGTTATATTTCACATCGCATGGATGAAATTATGCAAATTGGTGATCGTGTGACCGTTTTGCGTGATGGCAAGCTAATCGGCTGTCACGATATTCACAAAGAGCACATCACGATTGATGACATAATCCGTATGATGGTCGGTCATCCTATGGATCAGCAGTTCCCAAAGCAGATTTTTGAGCGCGGCGAAGAAATTCTGCGGGTGAAAGACTTGTCGTGTGGAGACCTTTTTCAGAATGTTAATTTTTCTTTGCACAGGGGAGAGGTTTTATGCTTCTCAGGACTTGTTGGGGCAGGAAGAACAGAGGTCGCAAAGACTGTCTTTGGCGCGCTGCAAAAGACTGGTGGCTCGATCTATTACTTTGGAAAGGAGATCTCACCCAAAAGACCATCTGATGCGATTCGACTTGGCATTTCGCTTGTACCGGAGGATCGGAAAGAAGAAGGCCTTTTCCTCTCTGCGTCCCTCTATTCTAATTTGATGATTGCCGCAGTAAATACTTTCACAAAGTACGGCATTTTTCAGAAAACAAAAATTCAGTCCATTTGCCACGATATTAGCCGCAGACTGCATTTAAATACTGAGAATTTAGATTTACATGCAGAAAACCTGTCCGGAGGAAACCAACAAAAAATCTCCCTCGGAAAATGGTTGGTTGCCAATTCAAAACTCGTTATTTTTGACGAACCGACCCGTGGTATCGATGTTGGCGCGAAGGTTGAAGTTTACAATCTCATCAATAAGCTGGTGGCCGATGGCATTGGTGTCATAATGATTTCTTCGGATCTTCCTGAAGTTCTTGGTATGAGTGATCGCATCGTGGTGATGCACGAAGGAAAGGTGACGGGCGAACTACTCCGTAACGAGGCGACACAGGAAAAAATTATGAAATTAGCAACACAGCGAGAGGAAATGAAATATGAACAATAAGTCTCAGGGATTAAAATTTACAAATAAATACAGTTCCCAAATCAGCACGATTTTGGCACTTATTATTCTCTGCATCGTGCTGTCATTTTTATCTGAAAACTTTCTGACAATTGGAAATCTGCTCACTGTTACCAATCAGGTTGTATACATAGCTTTGATGGCGATCGGCATGACAATTCTCTTTATGCTTGGCGCGATAGATCTCTCTGTGGGTGCTATTTTGGCGTTGAGCGCCTGTGTCATGGGACTGCTGACGAATAAATATGGTATGGCTCCTGTGCCGGCGATTCTGATTGCGATGGCTGTGTCCTTACTCTGCGGTTTGATCAACGGCTTGCTCGTCACCCAAATTAAGCTGCCGCCCTTTGTTGCAACGCTTGGTACAAGCTACATTTTTCGTGGTATGGCGGCCATTATTACAGGCGCAAAAAACTCGCTGATTATGCCAGAAGGTCTGCGCTGGATTGCCGCGGGCAAGGTTGCAAACGTTTTTCCCAGAGGCATTTTTGTGTTGCTCGCCTTATACATTGCAGCATGGTTCTTGCTGGAAAAGACACCGTTTGGTATCAAAATAAAGTGCATCGGCGGCAACGAAAAAGCTGCAAGACTGTCCGGCGTAGAAATTGAAAAAATGAAGCTGCGGGCATACGTCATAACCGGTGCCCTGTGCGGGATTTCTGGTATGATGCTCGCCGGACGTCTAAACTTCACAAACTCCACTATGGCCAATGGCGCAGAACTCAGCTGCATTGTGGCAGGCGTTGTTGGCGGTACATCCATGAATGGCGGTTCTGGAAGCATCTGGGGTACACTGGTCGGCTCACTTTTGATGGGCGTTATCAATAATGGTTTGAATCTGCTGAATGTCAGCCAGTTTTGGCAGGATGTCGCAATGGGTGCTCTCGTCATTTTGGCTGTGGCAATCGACTGCTTCCGGCAAGCCAGTAAAAGCCGTGTGAAAAGAGTTGTGTAAAGGAGAACTGCTATTATGAACCACACAGCTGCAATTGTTACAGGAGGCAACCGCGGTGTTGGCGAAGGGATTTGCTATGCACTGGCAAACAAAGGATACGATATCTTCATGGCGCATTGCGGAGAAGCAGACAAAGCTGCACATGTTGCACAGCAATTACGGGAGAAATTCGGGGTTCGCGTTGTAACTTTTGATTGTGATCAGCGCGAACGTACCATCGGAGAAACACTGATGACGCAGGCTTTGCTGGCGTTTCCTTCCATATCCCTTGTAATGTGTAATGCAGGTGTTGGTCTCGAAAAGTATATGCGGCTGATTCACCCGGAGGAAATCGACTATGTTTACGAAGTCAACTTCCGGGGGAGCCTGCTCATTGCAAATGCTGCAGCCAAGTACATGGTGGATAGAGGTATCCGCGGTACGATTCTGTTCACATCTTCCATCCGGTCTAAAACACCCACACCGATGGATGCCATATACGGAGGGCTGAAGGCGGGGCTTAATCGCGCGGCGCAGTCCATGGCGCGTGAGTACGGGCGGCATGGGATTCGTATTTCGACGATCTCTCCCGGATGCATGTGCGTGTATCCAGAGGGCTATGCGGATCGGGATTACACAGAGGAAATCTCTCGAATTCCATTGCGGATCGGCGGTGATGGTACTGATATTGGTTTCACTGCTGCGTTTCTTGCGTCGGAAGAGGCTAGGTTTATTACTGGTATTAATATATTTGTAGACGGCGGGGTCAGTTGCGGTGAGGATTACTGGTCAGACGCGGATGAATATACTGCCAGTCACGGCCGGGGCACTTTTGTTGTCCGAGAGTAGATAGTGAAATGAGGTAACGACATGATATCACTGGAAGCAAATGAAAAAACATTGCGGGAGAAGGACATGGCACTCCAGCCCGTTCCGCTTAATACAACACCTGATGAAACATATTTCCGAAAAAGTAGGCTGTGGCAAGGAATTCCTGGAATTGAACGCACTTATGGTGGGCGTTTTTGGCGGTGCTTTTTCAGCGGCGGCAATGACGAGGGACCTGATAATTACGTTGCGGTTGAAATCAGTGAAGATGCGTGTGATACATGGTCTGAGCCGATCGTGGTGATTGATCCGCCTGGAAATGTTCGCGCATTTGATCCTTGCCTTTGGCGCACGCCGTCAAATGAATTGTTTCTCTTTTGGGCACAGAGCTACGGTGGCTTTGATGGCCGTGCCGGCTGCTGGTATTCAGTGTGTCGAGAACCGGATGAGGCGCCGAACGTCTGGACTGAGCCAAGACGAATTGCTGACGGCGTTATGCTTAACAAACCGACAGTTCTTATGAATGGCGAGTGGGCTTTGCCGATTACGCTGTGGGGTCATGTAAAGTCCAGCCTAAACCCCAACGTGCCAAACTGCCTCGCAAAAATGTATGTCTCTTCTGATCAAGGGAAAACATTTGAATACCGGGGAGGCGTTGATATGCCAAACCGTTGGTTTGATGAGAGCATGATTCTCGAAAAAAATGATGGTACGCTACAGATGCTGACGCGAAGAAAGGACGGTATCGGTGAAGCATTTTCCCATGATGGCGGCCGAACGTGGGGGAAAATCGGGAAATTCTGCCTTGGTGGACCTAATTCTCGTTTCCACATTCGGAAACTTCATTCTGGCCACATACTGCTGATCAACCACTGGAGTCCAGACAACCGATTTGACACACCTCGCGGCGATGATCCTGATTATATGGCGAGAAACAACCTGGCAGCGTTTTTGTCGGTTGATGATGGGAAAACATGGAGCGCTCCGCTTCTTCTGGATGAACGCGAACTCGTTTCTTATCCAGATGCGGTGCAAACGCCGGACGATCAAATCTACATCATTTATGACCGGGAGCGAAATGTCGAAAAGGAGCTGCTGCTGGCGCGGATCACGGAAGAGGATATTCTGCGCGGGAAACTGGTTTCAGATGGATCGTTTTTAAGAAAGATTATCAGTAAGCTGAATTGAGGTGCAAAGATGAAATACAGAAAACTTGAAGGTACAGATTTGACTGTGCCGCAGTATGTGCTCGGAACCGGTGATTATGCGAGTAATGTTCCGGCAGATATCGCCAGAGACCTTCTTAAAACGTATGTCGATTGCGGTGGGACTATGTTGGATACCTCTCATTATTATGGGAGCTTTCTCGTTGGTGGGCGATCTCTGAGCGAGTGCCTGGTTGGTGATTTCTTACAGGAAAACCATTTGCGTGAGCAAGTGCTGATTAGTACCAAAGGCTGCTGCTATGCAACAAACAAACCATATGAGAAACGGATGACTCCGGCATTTCTGCGGTCTGATCTAACTGAAAGCCTACGTAATTTACACACAGACTATATTGATTTCTATTGGCTGCATCAGGACGATCCGAGCCAACCTGTTGGAGCGATTATCGAGGAACTGAATCGTTGCGTTGAAGAGGGCAAGATTCGTTATTTTGGTTGTTCCAACTGGAAAATCGAACGAATTTTGGAGGCGGATGCCTATGCAGAGGCACATGGTCTTCGTAAATTCAGTGCGAATCAGGTTATGCTCAATATGGCTTACCCCAATATGACGGCTGTCGATGAGCTGATTCAGACCTGGCTGACACCTGGTATGCGCAAATACCATGAGCGGACGCAGCGACCGGTATTTGCTTATTGTTCACAGGCAAGTGGTTTCTTTTATAACTGCTTCAAAGATGATTATATGGAAAATATAGGGTACTCCTATTCGAGAAAGTACTTCAACAACAGCGAATCTCTCCGCCGGGCCAAACAAGCACTTCGACTCTCCAAACAATCCGGGATGACACTTCAGGATATTGTTCTTGGCTACACGTTGGCGCAACCGTTCCCGGTTTTGCCCATTGTCGGTCCACAGCGTCCGGATGAGATGAAGAGTACATTAGAAAGTGCGCAGGTTCCGCTGACACAGGAACAGATAGACTTTATCTTTGATATTTGATTGATGATTTTACATAATGGGATTTTGTCGCCGGATTGCGTGGACGCGTTACTTCCAACTGCTTGGTCGTATCGCTCCTCCTTCCAAACGTTGCCGCAGACGCCAAACTACTTAAAAGAACGCCCTGATGTAATTCCAATTGATTGTGGTAGACAGCTTTTCGTCGACGACTTTCTGATTGAAGAAAGTAGTTTGCATCGAGAGTTTTATTCTCCGGAAATCAAGGGAATGGTGCTGACACCGGAAACCGTGTTAGAGATGGATCATGGCAATTGCCCGGTAGCTGCTCCATTCAAAGACGGCGTTTTTTATGATCCGACCGATAAGAAGTTCAAATTATGGTATCAGGCTGGGTGGTTTGGAGCGGTTGCATATGCGGAAAGCCGCGACGGCTTTCACTGGATACGGCCACATATTGCTGTCGATGGCTCAAATCGCATTCTTCCTGCATTTGAAGATCGCTTTCGCGATGGCTGCAGCATTTGGCTTGACCAGAACGCGGATACTGAGCGTTTCAAAATGTTCCTTTTCACACGGGATCGGCAAAAAAGAGAGTATGCTGAACTGCGAACATCTGCCAATGGGTTGGACTGGTCTGCCCCGTCGCGTATTATGCCTTGCGGAGATACGACATCGCTTTTTTATAACCCCTTCCGCGACAGATGGGTACTGAGTGTCAGAAGCTTGTATCAAAAGGGACGATATCTGTACCGCTATCGATCCTACCGGGAGGCTGCTTCGTTTTCGGAGCTTGCAGACTGCCGCCGGGAGTATTTTTGGCAAAGCGCAGACGCAAACGACGAACGGGATGATATTTGGGATTGCGATACACAGTTGTATAGCTTGGACTGTGTTGCATACGAGAGTATCATGCTTGGCATTTTTCAGATTTTTAAGGGTCCGCATAATGCTGTTGCTGAACAGCTGGGAGAACCCAAAAAATGTGATCTTTACATTGGCTTTAGTCGGGATGGCATTCAATTTTCTAGATTAAACCGGAAGCCATTTATTGCGGGAAGCGGCGTTCATGGTGCATGGGATGAGGGTTATATCCATCCAGCATCTGGTATATGCATTGTCAACGGCGACGAACTGCTGTTCTATTTCGGCGCATGGTCTGGTAATTCTCCGCGTATGGGGAGACATATGTATGCTGGTGGAAGCACAGGAGTGGCAACACTTCGCAGAGATGGCTTTGCTGCACTTACGACAAACTCTACCGGACGTATATCGACGCATCCTGTGCGTTTCCACGGAGAAGGACTTTGGGTAAATGCACAGTGCAAATCATTGAGGGTTGAAATACAAGATAAAAATGGTCATGCACTTCCGGGATTGTCTTTTCAGGACTGTATCTGTCGCTCTGTCAATTCCACAAAGCAGCAAGTCCTATGGAATTCCGCAGTCTCACTTCATGCTATATCCGGAAAACCCGTGCGTATTGCTTTTGAGCTGGAGCAAGGCAAGCTGTTTTCGTTTTGGATTTCAAATGATAAATCTGGCTCGAGCGGTGGATATCTGGCAGCAGGAAGCGTACAGCATTCGAGTATAAAGGATGAAACATATGAATGATTCGATTTGTCTCTATATCTGTAAACGGGATGAGGAAGGCGCACTGCTCCGATACAACTTTGATCCTCAAGCTTGTGTCCTTACGAAGATGGGTACAGAGGATGTCTTGCGGTACGTTGCCTGTCTTGCAATAAATAAGACATACCTCTACACTTCGTCGTTGGATTGTGCAGGGAACAATTTATTTAGTGCTTATTCCATTCAACACGACGGCAAGTTGCAGCTCATAAACCGCCAAGCCGCCTCGGGTTTTGACGCAACGCATATTTCCCTGAATCCGCAGACGGAAAGTTTGGTCGCCTCAGATTTTCTGGCAAGCACATTGCTGTTTTATGGTTTCCGTAGTGATGGGGGCATTGGGCAATTCAGACAGCTTCTTCAGTTTCAGGACAAAGGAGCTATAGCTGGACCGCGGCAGGATGCGTCCCATCCGCACTGTACCATTGCAGCGGAAGGCGGCTCCATCTTGCTTACTGCAGATTTAGGATGTGACAAACTGCGGCTTCTCAATGGAACAGGTTCTGTTTGTCAGATTTCTGAGGTAACAGTGCCCGCCGGTTCAGGTCTGAGACATCTGGCGGTGCATCCGACACGAAATGCTGTCTATGCCATTTCAGAGATCAGCTCTGATATTTTTGTATTTCGCTTTAACACATATGGCGAACTGAAATTGACGCAGACACTAAGCAATTTACATTGTAGTGGACGCGATGGCAGTATTGGCGGCGATATTGCTGTTTCGCCTAATGGAAAGTGGCTGGCGGCATCGAATCGCGGAGAAAATAATATCGTTTTGTATGAAATTGATGGAAATGGCGCTATATATTACTACGATACGGTGAAAACGGATGGATGGGCGCGCATTTTGCGGTTCGATGCTGCTTCGGAGTATCTCTTTGCCGTCTTAGAAGAGTTCATCGATGTAGGAGCCTATAGTTTTCCCGCTGAACGGTGTGCCAGCACTGGCGGAATCCAGATATTTCATTTGGACGCGGCGCAAAATCAATTTCAAGACACTGGAATCCGAGAAACCATTCCGAAGGCGTATGCTGCTGCAGTTCTTGATGGGAGGAAGTAATTTGAATTTAAAGGATCTGTTTTTGGGCCTTCAGCATGTAGGGCTTCCAACGGATCGGTATGAAGAAACAATCAGCTTCTATCATCGAATTGGATTTGAGACGTATGATACGGAGATAAATGGCGCAAGCCGTGTCTGTTTTCTACGCCTGAATGATCTCATTTTAGAGGTATATGAATGCAGCGCATGCACCCAGCAGACTGGTGCATGGGATCACATTGCAATCAATGTTTGCGACATCGATGCTGCGTTTGAGTATGTAACATCGGAAATGCCGTTGCAGCCAACTTGCGTGCAGAAGCTTCCGTTCTTTGAACGGGGGGTGCGTTTTTTCGTGATTACTGGTCCCAATGGGGAACATGTGGAATTTAATCAATATTTATAAATGGGAAAATAATATGTTTGACATCGTTGCACTCGGAGAATTGTTAATTGACTTCACAGACAGTGGTTTTTCGCCAAATGGGATGAAGCTGTTTGAACGGAATGCTGGGGGAGCACCTGGTAATATGCTTGTTGCTGCAGCACGATTCGGACGTTCTGTGGCATTCCTCGGTAAGGTTGGAGATGATATGCATGGCCGCTTTTTAAAGGAGGTTCTTGTTTCTGAGGGTATCTGTACCGATGGTATGTTGCTGGATTCAAGTGTGTTTACAACACTCGCGTTTGTTTCACTGGATGAGTTTGGGGAACGAACATTCTCCTTTGCCCGCAAGCCAGGTGCCGATACCTGCCTTCGACAGGAAGAACTCTCCGCCGAACTTCTCCATAATTGCCGGGTGTTCCATTTCGGCTCAATCTCTTTAACCAGCGATCCAGTCCGTTCGGCTACGCTTTCTGCGTTGAAAACTGCAAAGACCGCAGGAGCGGTGATTTCTTATGATCCTAATTTCCGTGAAAACCTTTGGCCGGATACAGAAACGGCTCGTATGATGATTCGTTCTGTTTTACAATCGGTCGATTTCGTGAAAGTCTCGGAAGAGGAGCTTGAAATTGTGACTGGAGAGACTGATGCTGAAAAAGCTTGTGTATTTCTGCATAAGAAGGGAATTACATGTGTCGTTGTTACGCTTGGTGAAAAAGGCGCATATATCAGTCTCAAGGGAAAGGGCGTTTGCCAATCCGCCGGCTTGAATCTCGGACCTATTGTGGACAAGACTGGCGCGGGAGATGCTTTCTGGGGAACGTTTATCGCGGAGTTTACAGAAGAGAAGATTCCTCTTTCAAAACTGAAATTAGATGATGTGCGCCGCTACGCAGACTGCGCAAATATCGCTGCGGCACTTAGTATTACCCGGCGTGGTGGGATTCCGTCTATGCCTCGACGCGAAGAAATAGTTAGGACAATTCTGCAAATGAAAGGAAATAAAAGATTATATGAAGCGTAGTGATTTTATGCTCGCTGGACAGCAGGATCGTGAACAGTATATCGTCCGGCCTGAGAAGCAAATTCCCTTGACAATGCTGGTACCAGGTTCTGAAAGTCATCTTGTTTCTACAAAGGAGCTTACAGTTAGTTTCCTTACGATGAAAGCAGGATCAGTTTTTGATGTCCACTCTCATCCGCAGAGTCAGTGCATGATTGTGCTGGAGGGTAAATGCGATGAGATTATTGATGGAAAAATCTATTCTGTCAGCGCAGGGGATGTGCTTTATCTTCCAGCCAACGTTCCGCATGGCGCGTTTATTGAAGAAGATTGTCGCGTTATTGACGTTTTTTGCCCTTGCCGCGAGGATTATATGCAAAAATTCGTAGAACAACATCCGGATTCTGTGACATATTTTCGAACAGTATAATTATAGGCGGTCTTTCGACGAGAGTTATTCTTGATTGTAGATTTTGGTATATAGAGTTGCAGGAGCAGATATAAAAATGACGGAAAGATTTAAAATGGCGGCTGTTGTGCCGGTTGTCGTATTGGATGACGCAAAGGACGCCGTGGCAACGGCAAAGGCTCTGCTGGCCGGCGGCGTGGACGTGATGGAGATCACGTTCCGCACGGCGGCTGCGGCGGATTCGATCAAGGCGGTCGCGGAAAGCTGCCCCGATATGCTGGTTGGCGCGGGCACGGTCATCACGCTCGAGCAGTGCAAGAAAGCCGTCGAGTGCGGCGCAAAATTCATTGTTGCGCCGGGTTTTGACGAGGAAGTCGTCCGCTGGTGTGTGGAAAACAACGTTGCCGTGACCCCCGGCTGCGTGACGCCGACTGAAATTATGGCGGCCATGAAGCTCGGTCTCAAGGTGGTAAAGTTCTTCCCGGCGGGCGTGTATGGCGGACTTTCTGCCATGAAGGCGCTCTCGGGTCCGTTCGGCGGGATCAAATTCATCCCGACCGGCGGCGTGAATGGCCAGAACATCGGCGAGTTCATCGCCGCGCCCTTTATTCATGCGGTCGGCGGCAGCTGGGTCTGCCCGAAGGCGGAGATTGCGGCAGGAAATTTTGAGAAGATCACGGAGCTCTGCAAGCAGGCAAGATCTGCCGCGCTCGGCTTTGAGGTTGCGCACATCGGCGTCAACTGCGAAGATGCCGAAGCGGCATCCGCGGTCTGTGAGAAGCTGTATGAAGCATTTGGTCTGCCGGTCAAAGACGGCAGCTCTTCGATGTTTGCATCCAGCGGCATCGAGGTCATGAAGACCATGTTCAAGGGCAAAAACGGTCATATTGCGATCCGCACCAACTCTGTGGAGCTGGCGGTGGCAGAGCTTGCAAAGAAGGGCTTTGCATATGACGAAAGCTCAGCAAAGTTCAAGAACGGTCGTATGACAGTTGCATACCTCAAAGAGGAATTCGGCGGCTTTGCCGTGCATCTGTTGCAAAAGTAAGGAGGAGCAATCATGAAAGTTTTGACATTTGGCGAAATTATGCTCCGCCTGAAAGCGCCGGGACACGAGCGCTTCTTCCAGAGCCCGATGCTGGAAGCGACCTTCGGCGGCGGCGAAGCCAACGTGGCAGTGAGCCTTGCAAATTATGGAATGGACGCAGAATTTCTGACCGTTCTGCCGGAAAACGACATTGCAGACGCCTGCATCCGCGAGCTGCGCTATTTCGGCGTAGACACGAAGAAGATCGTCCGCGGCGAGGGGCGCATGGGCATCTATTACTTAGAGGGCGGCGCGAATCAGCTGCCGAGCAAGGTCGTCTATGACCGCGCGTATTCCTCCATCGCGATGGCAGAGCCGGGCGATATCGACTGGGACAAAGCGTTCGAGGGTGTGGGATGGTTTCATATCACTGGTATTACGCCTGCAATCTCCGAATCCGCAATGGAGCTGTCTCTTGAGTCTGTTAAGGAAGCGAAGAAGCGGAATATCACCGTTTCCTGCGACCTCAACTACCGCAAGAACCTCTGGAAATATGGCAAAAAGGCCAGCGAGGTTATGCGCGAGCTTGCCAAGTACGTTGATGCGGCGATTGCCAACGAGGAGGACGTACAGAAGTCTCTGGAAATTACCGTTGATGTCAATGTCGAGTCTGGTGAACTGGATCGAGAGAAGTACCGTGCGCTCGGCAACAAAGTTTTGGAAACCTATCCGAACATGAAGTGCATCGCGATCACGCTGCGCGAGAGCCACAGTGCCGACTGGAACGGCTGGGCGGCGTGCCTCAATGACGGCAAGGACTTCTATGTGTCTAAAAAGTACGAAATTCGGAACATTATCGACCGCGTGGGCGGCGGCGACAGCTTTGCGGGCGGTCTGATCTACGGTCTGAATCACTTTGATAACAAGCAGTCTGCGCTCGAATTTGCAGTTGCAGCTTCCTGCCTGAAGCACAGCGTGATCGGTGACTTTAACCGTGTCGGCGTTTCTGACGTGGAAAAGCTCATGGGCGGCGACGGCACAGGCAGAGTGCAGAGATAGTTTCCTTTTGATCGTGCAACCTCTCGAAAAGAGCTGGTTCATTCGAACTCATCTCGGAAAAAGGTACTCGGATGCGTCATTGAAAAACGTTTGTTCCAGTGTTATCATGGAACTGCGGTGGGAAATCCTGCCGACAACAGAATATTCTGAAGCGCACCATAAAACGTAATGAAGGAGCGCTGCGACCATTTCTCGGCCGCAGTGCTCCTTTTGGTGCTCTTTAGGGAAATATGGGGGTGGGATCACAATCCCAAACAACCGAATAACCAGCAACGCGGATAGCACCGCAGGTTGGGAAAACGCACCGTGGGCAGCCTTGGCAGGCTGCATCATGCCGCCCAATCTGTTTGGACACACAATGTCCGGCCTGCACGTAAGACAGACTGCCGTGGCTGCGATTTGGCTGCTGGGAAAGGTACAGAGTTTGAAATTTGCGATACAGGATTGGGTGTATAGGTAAATGATGTGAATATATGTAAGGCAACACCGTATAAACACCAAAAATCGCATTATACAATAGGTGCCCAATAAAAACTGTGGATAACCTCTAATTTTTTATCCGCAAAGGCGCACTGACTCAAGCCGCCAGACGGGGTCTGTCAGCCAGAATCAGATTTGCCAGCGCAAACATGATATTGAATTTGGCTTGCTGCTTTTCAAGCCCTCGGTATCGTGTTTTTCGGAGATGCAGTTGCTTTTTAACGACACCAAATACGTGCTCTACTTTTGCTCGGACAGAAGACTTTGCGTGCTCTGCTTTCTTGGCGGCGTACTGTCCGCTTTTGCTCAGCTTCTTTACCTGTGAAGGACGACGGTTGATTTTATACTTGATTTTGTGACCCGACTTGTTCCTGACGACAGCATCTTCTCTCTTACCGGCTCCCAGATAGCCGCTGTCGCCGTAGACAGCCTCTTCTTCTCCGGTCAGTAATTTCGATGTTTCCGCAACGTCGTGGACATTTGCCGCTGTGGCTTCCACTGTATGAACCAGTCCGCTGTCCTTGTCCGCGCCGATATGTGCCTTATATCCAAAGTGCCATGTGTTCCCCTTTTTGACCTGATGGGCATCCGGATCTCGCTTTTTCTCCTTGTTCTTAGTGGAAGATGGAGCAGAAATGATGGTGGAATCCACAATGGTACCCTTCTTCAGAATGAGGCCACGTTCCATGAGTGCTGTTACCACCTGAGCAAACAGCTTTTCCTGCAGTCCATTCCGGATCAGCAGATTCCGGAATCGGCCGAGAGTATCCCCGTCCGGAACCTGATTGCTGGAATCTACGCCGCAGTAATCTGAAAATGCGCGACTGTCGATTGCCTCTGCCACTGTTGCCTCGTCACTCAGGTCATAGAGGTTTTGCA
>OLHA01000930.1_pt1 | contig 16413 bp, 19 predicted proteins | sample 1605961 | NCBI WGS metagenome assembly OLHA01 (sample SAMN03283288) | human gut metagenome | biome: human-associated habitat; material: feces | host: Homo sapiens | place: Peru | collected 2012
ATGATACAAAAGAAATTCAATTTAGATTCAATATCAGAAATAACAGGATTAAGTAAAAAAGAATTATCAAAATTAAGTATTGGCTAATATTTATAAATAATATTGAATTACATGGAATGTTTAATATAAATCAGGTTATTATTATTTTTTATTTTCAATAAAAAAATTAAATTAGAAAAAGGTTTAATGTTAAAAAATTTTTATACAACATTTCTACTAAAAAAATGAATAAATCGATTAGAAAAATAAAAAAACTATTGATAAAAGCAAATAAGTGTGATAAAATGTATACATTGTGATCCGCTGATATATATTTGTTTCATGATCATATATTTTATAAGGAGAGTGAAATCGTGAATTTAGTTGAAAAAATTACTAAAAGTCAATTGCGTACTGACATACCTAATTTTCAAGTAGGAGATACTATTAGAGTAGATTTAAAAATTGTTGAAGGAAATACACACAGAATTCAAGCTTTTGAAGGTGTTGTAATGTCTATTCAAGGTGCTGGAATTTCAAAAAACTTCATCGTTAGAAAAATATCTAATGGTGTTGGTGTTGAAAGAACACTTCCATTTAATTCACCTACAATTGATAAAATTACTGTAGTAAGAAAAGGTAAAGTTAGACAAGCAAAATTAGGATATTTGAGAGATTCTAAAAAACAAGCAAAAATAAAAGAAAGAAATTAATAAGGCATATTTTTGTCTTATTTTTTGTAATTGGGGTTAAAATATGGATAATAAAATTGAAAATGAATTAGAAAAATTTAATAAACCTAATAAATGTAAAAATTTAATTCGCGAAGTTATAACATATGTTTTAATAATATTATTTGTAATTTTGATTAGAACTTTTATAGTAACACCGGTTAGAGTAGATGGAGATTCTATGAATAATAATTTAAAAAATGGAGAAATATTATTGTTAAAAAAATATGATAAATCTTATGAAAGATTTGATGTAGTAGTTTTTAAATATGGAAATGACAAATTGATAAAAAGAGTTATAGGGCTTCCTGGTGAAAGTGTAAAATATAAAGATTCTAAATTATATATAAATGATAAATATGTAGAAGAAAATATGATAGAAAAAATCACCTATGATTTTGATTTACGTGAACTCGGTTTTGATGAAATACCAATTGGTTATTATTTTGTAATGGGTGATAATCGTACCAACTCTAAAGATAGTAGAATCATTGGACTTGTTAGTGAAAAAGATATATTAGGATCTACAAATTTAATTATTTTTCCATTTAATAAATTTGGGAGTATTAATAAATAATGAATCATTCTAAAAATATACAGGAAAAAGTAAAATTATATAGAATTAATTTTATTAAAAATAATAATTTGTCAATTCAAAAAAATAAAAAAATGAAATTTCAACAAAATCAACAGGTTGTTCAAAAAAAACAATCTAAAATAAAAATATTTTTTAAGTTTTTATTAGGTTTTATCGGAAGTTTTTTTGAATATTTAGCAATTGAAAGTAATAAAAAAAATTCTATTAAACTTGAACAAAAATTATCATCTAATGTAGTAAATAAAAGCAATAGCAATAAACAAACAGAAAATTTATTTCAAAAGGAAATTGAAAAAAATAAATATATAGAGATAAATGTTAAAAAGAATGCAGAAAAAATAATGGAAAATAAAAATACTAATATAGATAGTTTTCAAGAGCCTGAAAAAACAACTGAAAAAACAACCGAAAAAACAACCAAAAAAACAGCTGAAAAAAACATTGTGAATGAAAAAGAACAAAAAAACGATTTAATATTAATTGAAGAAAAGGTTATATATGCTGATACAAGAGAAGATTTGAATAGTGCAGAAGCAAAAATTGTTAAATTAAAAAAAGATTTAATTTTAAAAAAGAAAAATAATACATTAATAATAAATAAACTAATTGATGAAAAAAACAAGTATAATAATCAAAATAAAAATAGTAAAGAGTTACCTTTAATTAAATCTGATGAAAATGATTATTTTTTAAAAAACGAAAAAGAAATACTAGAAAAAAAAGAAGATGTGAATGCTGATAAAAATAATAATATATTTGTTGAAAAGGATAAAATTGTTAACAATTTTATTGATGAGAAAACAGAAATTTTTGTAGAAAGTAATATAATAGTAAATAAATTAATAAAAAGATGTGATGATGATTTAACGTTAGTTTCTGAAAAGAGAGAATTTTTTAGTTTGCAAGAAGAATTTGAAAAAAATTTAAATAATAACAAAGCAAACATAAAAATTAATAAAAAAGATTTAAGAAAAATAAAGGATAATGTACTTGAAATTATTGATAAACAGAAAAGTAATTTAGAACAACTTAATAATTTTATGAGTAAATCTTTTGATGAAAAGATTGTTATGTTAAAATTTAATAATTTTTTTAAAAGTACAGCTAAGTTAGCATTTAGTTTTGTTCCTTTTTTCTCATTTCCAAATAGAATTTTTGGTCTTGCAACATCGGCATTATTTTTCAATAGATCAATTAAAAGTTACCGAATAAAACCAAATAAAAATGATATAAATCAAAGCATTAGATCAATGATAAATAATAATGAGTTTTGTTTAAGAATTGGTATTAGTAATTGTAATGATTCTTTAAATGAAATTGAAAATATTAAATATTATTTAAGAAATTTATCAAGTGAGGCTAAAGATTCTATAGAATATCGTAAATATTTGTTAAGTGTTGAATCTACTGAGAGGTTAATTCAAAAACAAATAGAATTTATGAAAAATTTATCAAAGAAATATGATGATATTAAAATTAAAGTAAAAAAAAGAGAAAATTAAATTACTAAAATATAAGTCAATCTCATTTATTCATTTTCTTTCCTATTCATAAAATAAAGTGAAAGGAGAATTAGAATGAATAATCAGTATTCTCGTAAAATACAATGTATTTTAGAAGAAGGAAAAAAGTGTAAAGATAAACTTCAAGTTGTAGGACCAACAGGTCCCACTGGTCCTGCCGGACCTGCAACAATTACTGTTGGTAACACTACAACTGGGGACCCTGGAACTAGAGCGAGTGTAACAAATGTTGGAACTAATGAAAACGCTATTTTAAATTTTACAATTCCAGCTGGCGTTCAGGGTGCAACTGGACCTACAGGTCCAACAGGGCCAACCGGACCTAGAGGTTTAACTGGCCCACAAGGTAGTATAGGTCTTCAAGGACCAGCCGGTCCTACTGGACCAACTGGTCCTGCTGGTGCACAGGGAGCACAAGGGGTACAGGGTGTTCAAGGCCCTGCTGGTCCAACAGGGCCAACCGGACCTAGTTTAAGTACTTTTGGTCGTAAATATGACAATGCTACTAATAGTTTAAGTTTAGAAGCCAACATTGCTCAAAATGTTGCATTAGGAAGCACAGGCCCTACTAATAACGTTACAACCGCTACACAAAATACTTTAACAATTACACAAAATGGTGTTTATTTAGTTGAATATTTCTTTTCTGGTAGTTCTAGTGTTAATACAGAATTAACTTTAGAAGTAAAACAAAATTCTGTACCTATTGGAAGTACTACTATCGAAAAAAATGTTACAGCAAGTACAGAAACTGATTTTGTTGGAAGCACTATTAACTCATTTAGTGCTGGTGATGAAATCGGACTTACATTACAGTCTTCACAAGCCGCAACTATAACACCAGCATCAGGAACTAATGCTTATCTAAATATAACTAGATTATCTTAAAAAATTACAAGAGATGTTTGTTTATAACTTCTCTTGTTTTCTTTTTTATAAATTTGTATTATAATTAGTGTAGATTATTAAAGGGGTAGATAATATGAGTTATATAGATACTATTGATGATAGAATAAAAGAATATTTTTCTATTTTAGAGCCTAATTATCCAGTGTGGTTAAATGATTATATAAATACTAAGGAACTTTTAAAACAAAAATATATAAGTGTTACGAATGGTACTATATATTCTGATTTATTTGAAAACAATTTCTTTTTTTCCAGTTTAGACCATTCAGTTGCAGTAGCTCTTATAGTTTGGCATTTTACACATGATAAAAATCAAACTTTATCAGGTTTATTTCATGATATAGCAACACCTGTATTTAAACATTGTATAGATTTTTTGAATGGTGATTATATGAATCAAGAATCAACAGAAGATTTAACAACTGAAATAATTAAAAATTCAAAAGAAATAATGTCTTTATTAAAAAGAGATAATATAAAATTAGATAGTGTTAATGATTACCATATATATCCAATCGCTGATAATGATACCCCAAAATTATCTGCAGATAGATTAGAATATTCTATGTCAAATGCTTTATTTATCTATGGATTGTGTGACGCATTAAAGGTGAAAAAAATGTATAATGATATTAGTGTTGGTGTAAATGAAGAAAATATACCGGAATTAATGTTTAATACATATTCCATTGCTTATGATTTTTTAGAAATGACAAGTAGACTATCTATTATTTATAGAGAAGATAGAACTAGATATTCTATGCAGTTACTAGCAGATATTGTAAAAAAATTAAATGAAGAAAAATTGATAACAATAGAAGATTTATATAATTTAAAAGAACAAGATGTTATAAAAATTATAGAAAATTCTAAATATAAAGATGCTTTTAATTTTTGGAAAAGAGCAAAAAGTGTAAGTGTTTCTGATAACAAACCTGATAATGTTTATTACGTACATCATAAAGCTAAAATAAGATACATAAATCCATTGGTTAATAATGTAAGAATTTCAAAAATTAACTCATCTGCACAAAAATTAATTGATAACAATTTGTCTTATGATATGTCGGGTTATGTATATTTAAAAATGAAATTATAATTTTTACTAGTATATAATATACAATCTATTTTATTTATTGTATAATTAACTGGGAGGACTAATATGGAAGAATATAATACAATTGAAAAAGTAAAAGAATTATTTAATAATGCTGGATGTGTTGGAAACGAAAATTGTTATTTTGTAGCGTATAAAGATTTTCAAAAAAGTTCGGGAATGGTAAATGGAATGGAATATCCTTACCATGCGCTTTTAATAAATCAAACTGAAAATGGTTTAGGAATTTTTTATCTTAATCCAGAAAAATTTTCTTTTAAAGTAGATCTTGCTAAATTAAAAGTATCTACAGATACATATAATTTTATAAAAAATGAAGATATAAAAAGTATTGAAATTAAAAATTGGGCTATATTTAATTCAAAAACAAAAAGAATTACAATAAAACTTAATAATAAAAAGATACATAGATTGTATGCAAACATTAATGAAAAATTAATACCATATCAAACAGAAAATTTAACTAAGTTTATAGAAAAAAATAGTAAATAGAAGGAATTATAATCCTTTTATTTTTTTTGTGATTGACATACAAACAATTGTACGGTAAACTAATATTAGCAGGAAACATTTCTTTAAAGGATGTGTTATATGGATATTGATAGTAATTTAATAATAAAAGGAATAACATTAAATCGTGATAGAATAGAAAATTTTTATTAGTTATTGTGATGGAATTATTTTAGATTTAAATGATAACTTTAAAGAGATAAATTATAAGAATAGAGATATATAACTTATGTAAAATGTGTTTGTGTGATAGTGAAGCTATGCAACATAAATTATTAGATGATTGATAAAATTTATTGAAAGTATAAAATAGGTAATAATATGAAAAAGAAAACAATAATAGTATTAATTTTATTTATAACTATATTTTTAATTATATTTGGTATATTCAATATATCAAAAAATAATAACCTTAATAATGAGTTGGAGGATACAATAGTAAATAAAGCAAATGAAACTATTGAAGAAAAAATTGATGAAACTGAAAATGTAGAGAAAAACAAATTTGTAAGTTATAATGGATGGCTTAGAATAGAAAATAATATGCTTGTTAATGAAAATGGTGAACCTTTTAGATTAAAAGGAATTAGTACACATGGATTACAGTGGTATTCAAAATTTGCTAATAAGGAAATGATGAAAAGCTTAAAAGAAAACCTTGATATAAATTTATTTAGAATCGCAATGTATACAGAAGAAAATGGTTATATAAGTAATTCTAGTTTAATTAATAAGGTTGAAGAAATAGTTGAGTATGCAAAAGAATTAGATATGTATGTAATAATTGACTGGCATATATTAAGTGATGGAGATCCTTTAAAACATAAAGAAGAGGCTAAAATATTTTTTGAAAAAATGAGTCAAAAATATAATGATTATCCAAATGTAATATATGAAATCTGTAATGAACCAAATGGCAATGTTACTTGGGAAGGTAATATAAAGCCGTATGCTGAAGAGGTCATTAGTGTTATAAGGAAAAATAGTAAAGATAGTATAATAATTGTTGGAACTCCAACTTGGAGTCAAGAAGTTGATAAACCAGCAAATAATAAAATAAACGATAAAAATACAATGTATGCTCTTCATTTTTATTCTGCATCACATGGGGAATGGTTAAGAGAAAGAACAACAGAAGCTTTAAAAAGTATCCCTATATTTGTAAGTGAATGGGGAGTAAGTGATGCTTCTGGAAATGGTATAATAGATAAAGAAGAATCGTTAAAGTGGGTAGAATTCATGAATAAGAATAATTTAAGTTATGCAGTTTGGTCATTATCTGATAAAAATGAATCGTCAGCACTATTAATTCCGGGTGCATCTATAAATAATTTTAATGATGATAATTTGTCTGAAGCTGGAAAGTTAATAAAAGATTTAATTAATAAATGAATAATTATAGATTTAACTTATTTTAATAGGATAGAAGTAATTTATAAAAACAATGAGAAAGTTTATTAATTAAGATGCAGTGATGGATTAGTTAAATAGAAAAATAAAACATATTGAATATCAAAATATAAATTAAAAATATATAGATATAGTTAAAAATATATATTTTGATTTAAAATAATAAAATGTATAAAAAAATCTACATTTCAAGTATATGTAGATTTTTAATTTGTTTAGAGTCTTATTTTTTTATAACAACATTCATTATTTTACTATTACAATATCTGCAAGTATAATCTATATTAACTGCACCAATAATAGAAGCACCACAGTTAGGACATTTGTCCTTAACAATCTTTTTAGAAAGGGCAACAAGCAATTTATCGTTATGCATTTCTAAAGTACAATTTTTAAGGTAGTGTCTTTTGATTGCAAGATTAATTTTTTTTACGTAATTTTTATTATAATTGGGAATATCATTTATATTTATAAGTGGTGTTTTACTTTTTGCAAAATAATTAGAACAAAGTGTAGCAATATTAATATTTTTTATTTTAAGTAATCTAAAAATAACAAATGGTGTTAATATACTTGAAACTAAAGTGCTATATATAAAGGAATCAAGAATATCAGCTTTTATTAGTTTATAAGAATAAAGATGATTATCTGGCGATAGAAGTATTTTTGTTTGATATGACTTATCAAAATAATGAGCAAGATTACTGATTGAAAACATAAACAAAATTATAATAATGAATAAATTAATACTAAATAAAAATATAAAAATTCCTTTTTTTAAATTAATATTTTTGCAAGTATAATGCTTAGAATTATTAATTCCATTTTTGAAATCATTTGAAATACTATAAAATCTATTACCTGATATTACTTTTGCATTTAAGTCAGAACTGTTACAATAAGGACAAATTCCTGTAAAATATTCTTTTGCCTCTATTTGTGCATCACAACTTTTACAAATACATAAACATTTTTTGCTATTGAGTTCAATAACTGTCTTATTTTTAATTTTTGTTATTTTGAAATTACGCATTAACATTATTCTTAAAATAGTTATTTGTCTTTTTATAGTTTTTAAATTTTTACCAGTAACTTTAGCTAAATCTTCAAAATTAATAATTCCATCTAAACTGTTTTCAAAATAGCTAGAGTAGAAATTAGCATAATAAATTCTATTTTTAATTTTATAAACAATAATTAATAAAATAATACTTATTATTGTAAATTTAATACTGCTTGCCATACTTTTAGCTTGTAGGGCAGTATTAATGTCATCTTTATAGTATACAAATTCTGAAACAATGTATGGAACACTAATAATTAAGTTGAACACTGAAAATATTATAAAAATAATATTAACTGTAATTAAGAAATTCCTATATTTTTTATTAATATACATAATAACACCACCAAAATATAATATAATCAGATTATTTCATATTAGCTTATGAAAGTCAATTATATGATATTTATATTTATTTATAAAAAATAACTTTTTAATAATTTAATTATGTGTTAGAATTATATTAGATATATTTAAATGTGGAGGTATATAGTGAAAGTAATAACAATATGTGGTAGTTTAAGATTTAAAGAAGAAATGATGATAATTGCAGAAAAACTAGCTTTAGAAGGTAACTGTATTCTTACACCAGTTTATCCTGTTAAAAATTTTTCTAAAACAGATACTCAACTAGAAAAATTAAAAGAAGCACATTTTAAAAGAATAGAACTATCTGACGCAATATATGTAATAAATAAAAATAATTATATTGGTGATAGTACTAAAAAGGAAATAGATTATGCTAAAAAACTAAAAAAAGAAATTATGTATTTAGAGAAAATCTAAATTATTAATAATATTTTGAAAGGAAGATGATTAATATGAAAAGAATAAGCGATATTATGTGGGGGTTAATTCTAATTATAATTGGTGTAATATTGGGAGGAAATGCACTTGATATATTTAATATAAATTTGTTTTTTGATGGTTGGTGGACATTGTTCATTATTGTACCAACATTTATTGGGTTAGTGACTGAAAAGGATAAAACAGGGAATATTATTGGTTTAATAATAGGATTGTTTTTGTTACTAGCTTGTAGAGGATTATTTGACTTTAAATTAATATGGAAACTTATTTTCCCACTAATTTTTGTAATTATTGGATTATCTCTTATTTTTAAGAATAACATCAATAAAGAAGTAAGTGAGAAAATAAAAAAATTAAATGAAAATTTAAGTTCTAATGATGGTTATACAGCTACATTTTCTGGTCAAAATTTGAATTTTGATGGTGAAGAATTTAAAGGATCTAATTTGAATGCAATATTTGGTGGAATAAAATTAGATTTAAGAAAAGCCATTATAAATGAAGATATTGTTATAAATGCAAGTAGTATTTTTGGCGGAATAGACATTTATATTCCTGATAATTGTAAGGTAAAAATAAAGTCAAATTCAATATTTGGTGGCGTATCAAATAATAAAAAATGTAATGTAGATGATAATTCATATACTATTTACATTAATGCCTCTTGTATGTTTGGAGGTGTAGAAATTAAATGACAACTGCTCAAAAAATAATAAAATATTGCGCGGTTGCATTTGCAATCTTTTTAATTATTACAGTTATATCGATAGTTTCCTCAGCAGGTTACGGATTGTTAAATGCAATTGGTATTATTAATTTTAACAGGTATTCGTTATTAGAAAATATGGTTACAATATCGGATGATGCAGAAGAATTTTTGTCATTAAATCTAGATATAAAATCTTCAAATTTACAGATTAAAACCGGTGATAAATTTGAAGTAAAAACAAATAATTCAAACATAAAGTATTCAAATGAAAATGGATCTATTAAAATAAAAGAAGATAAAGTGGCAAATTGGTTTTTTGGAAAAATGGATATTGGAGAACTTATTATATATATACCAGAAAATATGAAACAAATTGATGAGGTAAAAATAAACATTGGTGCTGGAACAGTTTTTATTGAACAATTAAATACCAAAAATCTATATTTAGATTTAGGAGCTGGAAATGTAGCAATAGATAAATTAACTGTATCTGAAGAATCAAAAATAAATGGAGGAGCTGGAAATATAAATATAAATTCTGGTGAAATTGCAAATGTTGATTTAGATTTAGGTGTAGGAAATACTAAAATTAAATCTGATATTACTGGAAATAGTAATATAAATACAGGTGTTGGAGAACTTAACTTATACCTAAGTTTAGATGCTGATAACTATAAAATTAACGTTAATAAAGGACTTGGTAAAATAACTTTTAATGATGATAAAATATTAGACGATACTATTATTGGAAATGGAGAAAATTATATTAAAATAAGTGGTGGTGTTGGAAATATAAATATTGAAACTAAATAAAGAATATAAGAGAAAAATTTTAAAAATGAATAGTAGAATGAATAAAGATGAATTAATAAAATTGATAAAATCATTAAAGATTGATAGGAAGATTTTGTGGTTTTATCATCAGAAACTTTAGTTTTAAGAGAAATATATGATACAGCTGGTGATTTAGATATTGCAGTAACTTTTAAAGGCTTAAACCAATTAAAGAAAAATTATAATTTAATAGAGAAAGAAAATGGTTGGTTTATTGTAAAAGATAGAGTAGAATGTGTTTGTGATGGTAAAATAGAAGACCTGAAATATAAACCTGAAAAATCAAAAAGTGGATATTTTGTACAAAATATATTTGAGTATTTTGAATATTTAAATTTAAGTACTAGAAAAAAGGATATAGAGAAAATTCCTCTAGTAAAAGAATATATAGAAAAAACTAATAATAAATTATAAAAATTCATAATACATATAATAGTTATAAAATGTGCTTCATTGTTTTAATTTTATTTCAATTAAGGAATGAGTATGAAAGTAATATAGTGATAGATTATTTATCGTAGAAACATATAGAATATTTTGTAAAAGGGAAATTATATGAGATTTTATTAGATGAGAAGAGTAATCTTCTCTTTTTATTAAACTGTTTAAAACTATTACTAATTTTTAATTATTTACGTATTAAAACATAAATGATATAATCATAGTTGAATTAGAAAAACTTTTATAAAGTTAGTATTAAGCGATATGAATGTGTAATTAAAAATATTCATTAATTAGAAAACAATATACAATATTATTTAAGGGTGTTAATATGTTAGAAAAAATAAAAGAATCATGTAATTATGTTGCAAAAAACAGTAAATATGTATCAATCAATTATGATGTATTAGATGAATATATACAAAATATTGATTTAAGAAATTTAAAATTTTGGCTTAGTAGTAACCCATATAATTTATTTGATATGGATATTGATAAAATAATTAATTTTATGTTGATATTTGACTCAATAGATTATTGCTTTTGGGGACAACCTAAATGGACAATAGAGACATTAGATGGAAAAAAGGATGGTTGTGATGCTTTATTATATGCCTTATTAAATTACGTAAAGAAAGTTGATAAAGTTGATTTTTCAAATGTTTCATTTAAAGAATTTTCTGACATATTAAAAGGTAATGTTGATATTCCATTTTTAAAGGAAAGATACGATACTGTTGTTTCAATATGTGATATAGTTAATAAAAAAATGAATGGTAATTTTTATAATTATATTAAGAATATTAATAATGACGATGAATTGTTTGACATTATTATTAATAATTTTAATGCCTTTTATGATGTAAGAGAATACAATAATCAAAAAATATATTTTTATAAATTAGCTCAATTATTAACTTCTGATATTTTACATATAAAAGAACTTATTAATGGTACGAAAGTTGATTATAGTCATTTGGTAGGATGTGCAGATTATAAAATACCACAAACTTTAAGGGCACTTGGGATAATAGAATTTAATTCTGAATTGTCTAAAATAGTAGATAATAAGCAATTAATAGATGAAAATTCAATATATGAAGTAGAAATAAGGGCAAATATGATTGAAGTTATTAGTTATATTAACTCAAAATTAAAAAACACTTGTTCTATTGATATAAATGATTATTTATTCTTAGCTTCTAAGAGTGTTAAAGATATAGTAAAACCATATCATTTGTGTAAAAATAAAAATTATTAAAAATTATTTTTGAAAATAAAAGATTAATATTAATCAATATATATCCAGTGTATTATTCAGTGGGTAATGGTATATTTAATATTGATAAATCAATAGAGGATATAAAATGGATAATAGATATGGAACTAAAAGAGAAAATAAAAGATGAAAAAGGTATTATTCGAAACAGAAAATGAAAGTAATGTTATAGGGTTTCTTTGTAAATATTTATAATTAGTTTAACTATATATTTAAATACATTTTTGAAGTTTAACATTAAATTAAAGGAGATTTTGTATGAATAAATATTATTTAGAATTTTTAGAAGAATTAGTTTATAATTTAAGGGAATATGAGGATTCATCTTGGAGTGATTGGATGCAGAAAAGCATTTTGCTTTTTCAGCAAAATGCTGATTTAAACTATTTCTTTAGGGCATTTGGTGGTATGGGAAGTTTTAATGATAATTATTTTTCTAGTATAACAACTGAATTAACAAATATTACTTATAAAATAGCAACTTCATTACGTGATAATAGGCAAGAGAGTATTTTATCTATTATGGATAAAGAACAAAAAATATGCACTTATAATTGTAGCTTGAAACATGCAACAGAGTTTGATCAAGATTGCTTAAATTATATAAACTATCTTATTGAGAATTATAATTCAGAAAATTTACATGTTATAACAGAAAAATATAGGAATGATAAAAGTATGAATACTTTAAAAAAATAAAGAGTAGTTAAAATGTGTAAATTTTAATGTAACGCTTTTTAATATAACTGGACAAAAGGAGGGAACTTAGTCATAATTTAGTAAGAATATTGAATGTGAGAGATTATGCTACAATAAATGAATTAACAGTTTTATATTATTAAATAATGTAGATAAAATAAAGAATAAAGCGTTGAGCTAAATGAATGGAAATAAAATAAATATTAATTGTAAGTTATCGTTTTCCGTTAGAAACTCTCACAAAAACTTATAAAATAAGGAAATTCATAAATTGAGATTTAACCAAATTGCTCATCACAAGAGCAATTTTTTAGTGAAAAAGAGCATTTATTAAGCATTTATTATTAAAATAAATGATTTTTTTTGTAAAACATTTTTAGGGGTGATTATTCACACGGAAGCTATATGAAATATAAGGTGAAAATTACTATTAATTTAATATTGAGATAAGATAAGGAATAATATTCATGGTATAATATTTTATGAGGTGAATACCTATGTCTAAATTATCTAATACAATAACGCTTCTTAGATTACTGCAAAATGGAAAAAAATATAGTATAAAATAATTATCTGAAAAATTAGAAGTATCTCCTAGAATGATTAGAGAATATAAAAATGAATTAGAACTTGCAGGAATATTTATTGAATCATTAAGAGGACCTTACGGTGGATATTATTTAAATCAGGGTATTAAATTACCTGAAAATATTAATAAATCAAAATCTATATCCATTCAAAATAAAACTTATTATAATTTAATAAGTAAATCTATAAATAATAGAAATAAGTGTTTTATAGAATATTATTCTAAGGAACATGATTCAATGACAAAACGTATTATAAGGCCTTATGAATTAATTGTATTAGATGGTGAGTGGGGAGTTGCAGCATTTTGTGAAAATAAGCAAGAAATAAGACATTTTTATTTAAATAGAATTAAAAAAATAGAAATTTTAAATGAGAAATTTTAAAGTGACATAAATGCTTCCTCAAATAGTATTATTATAAAACCATGAAAGGAAGTTTTATTATGGTTTATATTGATTTTGATGGTGTAATACTTGATACTGAAGAATTATTATTTAAAGAATGGAGAATGAATCCCAATAGACTTAATTTACCAGAAGAAGAAAAAATAAAATATATGCAAAGAGCTGATTGGAATTATATAATTAATAATTATCCAGCTATAAATAATTCAATTGATTATTTAAAGAAAATGAATTCAGAAAATAATGCAATTCTTACTAAAATTCATTCTATGGAAAATGAAGGATATGCAAAGTTTAAATGGATAAGAGAAAATGGAATTATATTGCCAATCACTTTTGTACCATTTTATTGTAAAAAAACCGATATTGTAAATGCTTGTGGAAATATTCTTATTGATGATTGTTTAAAAAATCTTGATGATTGGACAAAAATGGGTGGCGAAGGAATATTTTTTGATATGAATGATGATAATGTTGATAGCTGGCAACAAAAAAATGTGAAAGGTTATCAAAAGGTTTTGAGTTTATCAAAATTAAATAATTTTAAATAATATTATGGCAGATTTAATTATCTGTTTTTTTTATGCTTAGAAAATATAAGAAAATATGTTATAATGAAATAGATTTAAAACTTAAAGGAGAAAATAAAATATGTTGAAGAATTATTTTAAAAATATTATAAACAAAATAAAAGAAGATATAAGAAGTACACAATTAAAAATGATGTAAGAAGTAAATAGCAATTTGATAATGTTATATTTTAGATTAGGAAAAATTGTTTCAGAAAATAAAACATATGAGAACAGGTTTACAACACAAGTTTTACAAGAATTAAAATTGACTTTTCCAAATATGAATGGTTTTTCAGAAAGAAATATAAGTACCATGCGAATGTTTTATGAGGAATATGCTTTAGATGAAAAATGGCAACAAGTTGTTGCCAAATTACCATGGGGCCATAATTTATTACTTATTGAAAAAATAAAAGATAAGAAAATAAGAAAAATATATGTAGATGGTATATTAAAAAATGATTAAAATTATTAAAACCCAAGGGTAATTCCGTTTGATGGAAAACTAAAATTTTGAATACAGGAGATGATAAATTTGGCAAAAGACTTAATTATAAGAAGCAGCAGTGCAGAATTTTTAATATTTGAAAGACAAACACATGGTAAAGGAATTCAAGTTAGATTTGAAGATGGTGATTTATGGTTAACACAGAAAGCTATTGGAGAACTTTTTAATGTGGACAGAACAGTAGTTACTAAGCATATTAAAAATATATATTCCGAACTTGAATTAAATGAGAATTCAACTAGTGCAAATTATGCACTAGTTCAAAAAGAGGGTAATAGAGAGATTACTAGAAATGTATTATATTATAACTTAGATATGGTTATTTCAGTAGGTTATAGAACAAATTCAGAGAGAGCTATACAATTTAGAAGGTGGGCAACTTATATATTAAAAGAATTTTCAAAAAAAGGGTATATAATAGATAAAAAGAGGATGGCAAATGGAGCGTTCTTTGATGAAGATTATTATGATTCGTTACTTGCTGAAATAAGAGAAATAAGATTATCAGAAAGACGATTTTATCAAAAAATTACTGATATTTATGCAACAAGTGTGGATTATGATAAAAAATCTCCTACAACAATTAAATTTTTTAAAATGGTTCAAAATAAAATGCACTATGCGGTATCACATCAAACGGCTGCTGAAATTATATATAATAGAGCAAATTCAAAAAAGGAACATATGGGTCTTACTTCTTGGAGAAATTCACCAAATGGAAAAATATTAGAAACAGATGTTGTTATAGCTAAAAATTATTTATCTAAAGAAGAACTAGAAAGTTTAGAACTAATAGTATCTGCCTTTTTAGATTTAGCAGAAAATAGAGCAAAAAGACATATTCCAATGACTATGGAAGATTGGTCTACAAGAATAGATAAGTTTTTACTTGCAGATGATTTAGATATATTAAAAGATGCTGGGAAAATATCACATGAAATTGCTTGTGATAAAGCCTTAACAGAATTCGAAAAATATAGAGTAAAACAAGATAGATTATATAAATCAGATTTTGATTTATTATTAGAAGAAACGGAAAATTATGTAGGAGATGAAATAAATGAAAATTAAATTATAGAATTAATAAGAAAATAAACATAGATAAAGAAGATTGGATTGTTACTGAAAATCATCACTAAGCAATTGTCAGTAAAGAAAAATTTGATAAAGTGCAAGATATTTTAGATAGACAAGCTAAAGTAAATAAAAATGGAAATATAGATGTTTTATTGGGATTTTTAAAGTGCAAATGTTGTGGTGGCAATATGGTAAAATGAACTTCAAAAGAAAAAAGTTTATTACTATTTTTCTAACTACTATAGAAATAAAACTTGTGAAAATAATAAATCTATTAGTGAAAATGGGTTAATTGAAATTATAAATGAAAAATTAAATTTAACTAATATTACTAGATTAAAAGTAGAAAATAAAGTAAAATGTATTTATATGATAAAGATAAAAATGTTAAAATTGATTTTAAATAAAAAAATTTAATAGAAGGGAGAATAACATATGGACAATAAAAATTTACAAATAACTAATCATGATTTTTTAATATATAGAGATTCGAACAATGATGTTAAGGTTAGTGTAATGTTAATAAATAACGATATATGGCTTACTCAAAATTTGATTGCAGAACTGTTTGGTGTAGGAAGAAGCACAATAACTGAACATATTAATAATATATTAAATAGTGGTGAACTTGATGAAAATAACACCGTCG
>OLHA01000931.1_pt1 | contig 16412 bp, 15 predicted proteins | sample 1605961 | NCBI WGS metagenome assembly OLHA01 (sample SAMN03283288) | human gut metagenome | biome: human-associated habitat; material: feces | host: Homo sapiens | place: Peru | collected 2012
AAACCTATTTCGGCAAGCCGGAAGAAAACAATCTGTCCGACGATATGAACGAAGCGATCATGCGGAGCGTTATCCGCAATATGCGTGTTCTGCTGGATGACCCGCAGAATTACGAAGCCCGGAGCGAACTGATGTGGGCGTCTGCTATGGGAGAAAACAGTATTTTGAAGATTGGCAAAATCACCGATTTCCAGGCGCATCAGATCGAACATCAGTTAGGGGCATACACCGACTGCAATCATGGCCGGGGGCTGGCAGTCATCCATCCCGTTCTTTACCGGCATATTTATCTGGATGGTCTGTCCCGCTTTGCTCGGTTTGCCGCCCATGTCTGGGACATTGATTCTTCCGGTAAATCAGATACGGAAATGGCTCTGGCCGGTATCGACGCTTTGGCGGCCTTCATTAAGGAAATGGGACTGCCGACAACCTTCCGGGAAATGGGAATTACAGATACGCAGTGCTTTCAGGCAGTTGCGGACAGTACGAACGTAACGGCAGGGTGCTGTAAAAAATTGTCGCACGAAGAAATCTATCAGATTCTGATGGAAGCATTTTGAGAGAAATAATAGGAGGAATCTGCTGTGAAAAAAATAACCGCATTGATTATGAGTTTACTGATGATAACCAGTCTGGCCGCTTGCGGCAGCAATGGAACGAATCCCCCTGCCCCGTCTGAGCCGGAATCTTCTCAGACAGAAAGCGCTCCAACTTCCGAACCGGAAAGTACAGCATCATCTGAGTCGGAAAACGAAACTGCTGGGGGCTCTGGCAGCAATACGCTGGTCGTTTACTTTTCCATGCCGGAAACAACAAATCCAGATGAAAGCAGCATGACAGACGAAGAACGTAACAGTACCGTTATTATTGACGGCGAGGTGTTAGGAAATACCCAGTATGTGGCCTACGTCATTCAGGAGAATACCGGAGCCGATCTGTTCCGTATCGAGCCGGAGGTTCCGTATCCAACAGACCATGATACGCTGGTAGATCAGGCGGCAGAGGAACAGGATAACGGAGCACGTCCTGCAATCAAGGATACGATTGAGAACTTCGACCAGTACGATACGGTTTTTGTGGGGTATCCGAACTGGTGGGGCGATATGCCGATGATTCTTTACACGTTCTTTGATACTTATGATTTTTCGGGCAAAACCATCATCCCGTTTAATACCCACGGTGGCAGCGGTTTCTCGAATACAATCAACACGATTGCAGAGTTAGAACCGGATGCGACCATCTATGAGGATGGCTTTACCATATCCAGAAATAATGTGCAGGAGGCAGAGCCGGACATTCTGGCATGGCTGGACGAGCTGGGATATAGCAATTAAAAAATATGATAAAACCATAAAGTAGCTCCTTTCAAACAAAAATTTCAGTGTCAACAGAAAGGAAGACGTATCATTATGAAAAAAAGAAAACTTGGAAACAGCGATTTATTTGTAAATCCGGTCGGCCTTGGCTGCATGGGATTTAGCCATGCCTCCGGTGATCCGGTGGACAGTGCAACCGCAATTAAGACACTTCGGCAAGCCTATGAGATGGGCTATGATTTCTTTGACACCGCCGAAGCATATACGGGCTTTTTTCCGGATGGCTCGGTTTCCTATAATGAGGAACTGGTGGGCAAGGCTCTCCATGATGTGCGGAATAAGGTTGTGATTGCCACGAAAATGGGCGTACACCATAATGAAGACCTGACTTTGTCGCTGGACAGCCGTCCGGAAACGATCCGCAAAAGTGTTGAGATGAGTTTAAAACGGTTAGGGACAGATTATATTGATCTCTATTACCAGCACCGCATCGATCCGAAGGTGGAGCCGGAAATTGTAGCGGAAACAATGGCACAGCTTATCAAGGAGGGAAAAATCCGTTACTGGGGAATTTCAGAGACAACAGAGGAATATCTCCGGAGGGCAAATGCCGTATGTCCTGTAACTGCCATTGAAAACCGTTATTCTATGATGGCGCGGTGGCATGAATCTATCTTTCCCGCCTGCGAAGAACTGAATATTGCCTTTGTCGCCTTTTCTCCTATGGCGAATGGCTTCCTGACAGGAAAATATACGCCGGACACGAAATTTGAGGGCAAGCAGGATTATCGCGCAGGGATGCCCCAGTATACCGAAGAAGGATATGAGAAGGCGAAAGCGCTGCTTGCATTTCTGACAGAACTGGCAGCAAAGAAGAATGCCACTATGGGACAGCTTTCCCTCGCATGGATGATCAGCAAGAAACCGTATGTTGTACCGATTCCGGGTTCTCGTAAAATGAACCGGCTGGAGGAAAACTTCAAGGCGGGCGATGTTGTTTTGACCCCGGAAGAAGTACAGGAAATTGACGATAAGCTGTCCACCATGCAGTTTGATGTATTCGGCGGACACAGCACAAAGTGATAGGAGGAAGAATTCATTATGGAATATGTAACTTTGAATAACGGTGTAAAAATGCCGCAGCTTGGCTTCGGCGTTTATCAGATCACCGACCCTGCACAGTGTGAACAGGCAGTCGTGGATGCAATCTCGGTCGGCTACCGCAGCATTGACACTGCGGCCTCCTACGGAAATGAAGAGGCTGTCGGCAGAGCAATCAAGCGCTGCGGTGTTCCACGCGAGGAGTTGTTTATCACCACGAAGCTGTGGATCACTGATACCAGCTACGAGGGCGCAAAACGCGGCTTTGAAAAATCCATGCAGAAGCTGGGGCTGGACTACCTTGATCTTTACCTGATTCACCAGCCGCTGAACGACTACTATGGAGCATGGAGGGCGATGACAGAGCTGTATAAAGCAGGCAAAATCCGTGCCATCGGCGTTTGCAGTTTTTATCCTGACCGTTTGGCGGATCTAATCGCTTTTAACGAGGTCACGCCCGCCGTCAATCAAGTGGAAGCCAATATATTCTTCCAACAGACGAAAGCGCAGGAATTTATGCAGTCAAAGGGTGTACAGATGGAAGGATGGGCACCTTTCGCCGAAGGGCGAGGCGATTTGTTCGGAAACAAAACACTCAAAGCGATTGGCGAAAAATACCATAAGAGCGTGGCGCAGGTGGTGCTTCGCTGGCTTTTGCAGCGCGGAGTCGTGTGCATTCCCAAGAGCACGAAAAAGGAGCGCATGGAACAGAATTTCAACGTATTCGATTTTGAACTGAGTGGTGATGATATGGCCTTGATTGCTGCACTTGATACCAACACCAGCGCATTCTTTGACCACCGCGACCCGGCGGCGATTGAGCGTCTGACAAATCTGGTACGAAATGTGTAAGAGGGAGAAAACAAGGCAGTGAAAGTATTACTTGTAAACGGTAGTCCTCATAAGGAAGGCTGTACTTATACAGCATTATGCGAAGTATCAGAGGCTCTTAACCAGAATGGCATTGATACAGATATATTCTGGATTGGAAATAAGCCTCTGTCCGGCTGTATTGCCTGCAAAAGCTGTGTAGAGAAAAAGCAGTGTGTCTTCCAGGATGCAGTCAATGAATTTCTGGATATTGCGGGAGATTATGACGGATTTGTCTTTGGAACGCCTGTACATTGGGGTGCGGCAGGCGGTGCGATTACTTCCTTCATGGATCGAGCCTTTTACGCAGACCTGTGCGGCGGTGGAAACCGTTTCCTCCTGAAACCTGCGGCTGCTGTTGTGTCAGCCAGACGTGCCGGAACTACTGCAACATGGGATCAGATCAACAAATATTTTGCTCTGATGCAGATGCCCATTATCTCATCCCGGTACTGGAACATTGTTCACGGTGCCAAACCGGAAGAAGTGAAGAAAGATCTGGAAGGGATGCAGACGATGCGGTTCCTTGGGCGTAATATGGCCTACTTTATGAAATGTAAAAAGTTGGCGCAGGAAGCAGGGCTTCAACCGCCGGAACAGGAAACGGTCACGTTTACAAATTTTATTCGGGAATAAAAACAGCTCTTACCTATCCGCTGTATAACCGTACAATAAAGAAAAAGCGTGAGGAGATCGCTTCCGATACACCCGTGCAGGCGGCGCGACCATGCTGTTCGATACCCAGTCTACGCTGACGCATCACCATGATCAGGCGCTGATGAATATTCTGTATCCAGATTATGTATATTTATGTATATTAAGGAGTGTGTTTCCTATGAAAAAATTAAAACAAATTATCAGCTCTATTGCGGCGGCAGCTCTGCTGTTGGCAACCGCTCCGGCAGCCTTTGCGGCCAACACCGGCTTTACCGATGTGCCGAATAATGCGTGGTACGCCGAAGCCGTGCAGTACGTGACCGATAACGGTCTGATGAGCGGCACCGGCAACAACCAGTTCTCTCCGAACGCTGCTACCACCCGCGGTATGCTGATGACTGTGCTGGCGCGCAACGCCGGTACGGACACCTCGAACAGCAATCCGTGGTATCAGGTTGGCATGGATTGGGCGAAAGAGAATGGCGTATCTGACGGCACCAATCCGACCGGCAATATTACCCGTGCACAGCTTGTTACAATGCTGTGGCGCTATGCCGGTTCTCCGACGGCAGATGCCGGCGAGGATTTCGCAGACGAGAACGCAATTCCTGCCTATGCTGCGACTGCGGTTGACTGGGCGCACGCGAACGGCGTCGTAAACGGTACCGACGGCAATCGCTTTGATCCGCAGGCCGGTGCAACCCGTGCACAGGTTGCGACCATTCTCCGCAATTATCTGGCAAAGGATCAGAACAACCAGACGCCGAACACCGGCAAGGATAGCAAGGCACTTGTCGCGTACTACTCCGCGACCGGCAGCACTAAGGCTGTTGCGGAAACCATCGCAGACGAGCTGAACGCCGATCTGTTTGAGATCACGCCGGTCACTCCGTACACCTCTGCCGACCTGAACTGGAATACTGAGGGTAGCCGCGTCAACCGCGAACACGAAAATGAAGCGCTGCGCGACATCGCACTGACCCAGACCACCCCTGCAAACTGGAGCGAGTACGACACCGTGTTCATCGGCTACCCGATTTGGTGGGGTATTGCCGCATGGCCGGTCAACAATTTCGTCAAGAATAACGATTTCACCAGCAAGACCGTCATTCCGTTTGCAACCTCCACTTCCTCCGGCATGGGCCAGAGCGGTGAACTGCTCCAGCAGATGGCAAACGGCGGCACATGGCAGAGCGGCCAGCGATTCTCCAGCGGTGCATCGGACAGCACGGTTCGTAGCTGGGCTGATGGACTGGAGATTGGTAAATAAAGTTACTGCTTTCATTCTACGGTTTATTTTTTCATTCGGGAATAAAAACAGCTCTTACCTATCCGCTGTATAACCGTACCATAAAGAAAAAGCGTGAGAAGATCGCTTCCGATATTCTTAGAATTTCCGATGAACTTATGAAATAAGAAAATGGAAAGCTCTGTGTTAAGAAAAATAACACAGATAACGAGCTGCTGCAATTATCAATCTCTGCATGGGATGGAAATTGCAGCGGTTTTGTATTTTCTGAAAAGTGGTGTCAAACTGCATTTTTGCAGTTTGGGTACCATCTGCGAAGAAAATATGCAGGTGTCCAGAGGGGCGCAGCCCCTTTGGCTCTGGGTCATCCAATAGGGGCGAGCAGCACCCCTGTTGGCACACGATTTTCCGTAGGAAAGTCTAGTGTGTTATACCTTTGCTCCCGGCTGACGTCGGAAAGGGGCTGACTGCGCCCTCTCTGCTGTGCGGACAGATAGCGGCAGGCAGACACTTTTCGGCGGCAGTAGGACAGGCGGATTTTGTGATGTGAGCTACAGCACAAACGCAGGATTTTAGAGAAACAAAATCCGTCTGGCCGGAAAAGGGAGCAGAGGTATATAAAAGCCCCCGTCCCGCCGCAGCATCGCCTATGTTTCAGCGTTTCTTCCGTTTTCCTTTGCCGTGGGTCATGGTCGTTTTCCCACGCTGGCTGATGGGGCTTTTCAGGTGCTTGGACTTCTTGAGGATTCCAATCAGCGAAACAAACTCTTCTTTCGTGAGCGTGTCGTAATCAATACCAAGTGTTGCAAGGTACGCTCGGATTTTCTTTTCCTCGGAGCTGCCCTCAAAATGTACGGCCGCCAACAGTTGTTTCTGCACAGCGGCAGCGGACAGGTCATCGTCTGCGGTCAGCGCATCCGTCCTGTGTTCCTCCCGGATGTCCCGCAGGATGCTGGTCAGATCGCCTGCAACAAGATGCCCGAAATATTCTTCCTCTTGTATCTGCGCCGCTTTCAGAGTATGGAGGTACAAATCGTCAGCTTCCCCGCCATGTTCCATCAGAACCATCTGGCGGGTAGCTTCCAGAACAGTATTCATATCCTTAATCCGCATATCTGCGATCCGGTCAACGTAAATCTCCGCATCCAGCATAAAGCGCTGGAAATCCTTGTGACAGATCAGCTCCGACAGCAGCCGGTGGTTGAACTTGCCCGTTTTCAATACATCAATCGAAGCATCACTCAAATGCAGCTCATGCAGAGCTGTGTTTGGGTGATTTTTTGTTTCCGTCCGTCCCATCAGATAGTCGCAGGAAACACCGTAATAGTCAGCCAGCAACAGAATGCTGTACGGGCTGATGTCCTTGCCGTTATCTGATTCATATTTGCCAAGTGCGGATTTTGAGATGCCTACCTCGGCGGCAAGCTGCTCCAAGGTCAGCTTTCGTTCTACTCGTAAATCCTTCAACCGCTCTCCGATTGTCAGCTTGACTTGCATACAGCGGCCTCCTTTTCCATTTTTCTGTATTATATCATGCTTTTCCGTTTTGTGTCTCAAAGCGTGGAAAATTTCAACTTCTACCCCACTTTTCCTACCTCTTGGATATACGGGAAGGGGCCTGTTTTCTTACTAAAATTTAGACGTAAACCACGCAGCACCTTGAAAATTTCATGATCGTCCGATGAGGATATGCTTCCGGAGAAGTACCGCATTCCGCGTGCCAAGGAAGAGACAACGCCGGGGTAAGGACTCGGGCAGGAACGGCATCGGGTAGAACGGCGAAGTTCAATTATTTTACAGGAGGAAACAGGTATGAATTTATTTACACAAATCAAGATGGGAGTTTCCGTAAAAGAGGCTGCCGAATACTACGGATTGGAAGTAAACCGCGGCAACATGGTCTGCTGTCCCTTCCACGCCGACCGTACACCCAGTATGAAGCTGAATGAGGATTACTTCTACTGCTTCGGCTGCGGAGCCCACGGCGATGTGATCGACCTTGTGGCAAGGCTGTTCAACCTGAGCAGCTATGACGCGGCGAAGAAGCTGGCGTATGACTTTGGGATCGACCCGGACAAGCCTCCGGCTGCGGCAGTGCTGCGGAAACCGAAATATCCGCAGGCGAAAGCGTTCCAGAAAGAGGAACTGCATTGTCAGCGGATATTGTGCGATTATCTGCATCTTTTGGAGCATTGGAAGGTGCAGTACGCACCCAAAACGCCGGAGGATACTCTTGATGACCGTTTTGTGGAAGCCTGCCAGATGCTTGATTATATCGAGGATCTGGCAGATATTTTGACCTTTGGTGCGTTGGAGGTTCGTGTGAAAACCGTGGATATGCTCCAAAAGGACGGCATGATCGACCGGCTGGAAGAGCGCCTGAGAAGGCTCGAAAAGGAGGTGGATGCCCATGACGAAGCGGAAATCGCTTGATAGGAATACTCCTATTTGGTTTGATGGTACCAATATCAATGAGGCGCTGTTTTGCGACGAGTTTCTGAGCAGTCGCAAGATTATCTTTGCTAACGGCGCGTTTTTCACGCCGGATGGCAGAGTGACCGATGATCTGCCGCTTCGCGGTGAAATTTACGAGGAACTGAAATGCTGCGCCGTGAACAACATCCCACGCAAAATCACCAACATTCTGGAAGTGATGAAGCTGGCGGCTCATGTGGAGGACTTTGCACCGGAGGCAGATAGAATCCATCTGTCAAACGGTACGTTGAAGCTGGACGGCAGCTTTACTGAGGGCAGACCGAACATCGTGCGGAGCAGACTACCGGTGGCATACCGCCCGGATGCCTCAGCACCTGCCCTCTGGCTCTCCTTTTTGGATGGACTACTGTATGCGGAGGACATTCCCACCTTGCAGGAGTTCATCGGTTATTGCCTGATTCCCAGCAACAAGGGGCAGCGCATGATGGTGATTAAAGGAAACGGCGGCGAAGGGAAATCGCAGATCGGTGCCGTGCTGGGTGCGCTTCTTGGCAGCAACATGAAGGATGGCAGCATCGGCAAAATTTCTGAAAACCGCTTTGCTCGCGCCGACCTGGAACACATTCTGCTGTGCGTGGATGATGATATGCGAATGGAAGCGCTGCGGCAGACCAACTACGTCAAGTCCATCGTGACCGCCCAAGGCAAAATGGATTTGGAGCGCAAGGGTAAGCAGAGCTACCAGGGGTGGATGTTTGCCCGCCTGCTGGCGTTCTCCAACGGCGATCTGCAAGCGCTCTATGACCGAAGCGACGGATTTTACCGCAGACAGCTTGTACTGACCACCAAGGAAAAGCCTGCGGGACGGGTAGATGATCCTGACCTTGCCGAAAAAATGAAGGCGGAGGTCGAGGGTATCTTCCTGTGGGCGTTTGAGGGCTTGCAGCGGCTTGTCGCCAACAACTTCAAATTCACAGAAAGTCAGCGCACGCGGGATAACCGGGAGGCGGTCAAGCGGGACAACAACAACGTCTTTGATTTTCTGGAATCAGAGGGCTATATCCGGCTGAAAGCAGACTGTACCATCAGCTCTAAAGATTTGTACGAAATTTATCGGATGTGGTGTGATGAAAACAATCTGACACCGTTAAAGCGCCGCAGCTTCAGCGAGAGTGTGATTGCGAACCAGAGCAAGTACAATCTGGAATACTGCAACAAGATCACCAATGCTGCCGGACGGCGTGTGTGGGGCTTCTTCGGTATTGAAGCGATTGCCAGACCCAATATAAACGGGTTTTCCGATGTTTCAGAGCGTACGTACGTACCGGATGAATGGCGGGATTGATTTTGACCGCCGCACCGTGTACGTATGTACGCAGCGTTTCACCCAAATGTCGCTATATAGGGAAAATGCTGATCGGCAGAGCCTATATTTCAGGGCAGGAATCAAGGCAAGTGAAATCCGCAAAGTTTTTGACCGACGGCAGAAATGGTTTCACGGAACCGCGCTGCTCGGAACTGGAAAGCAGATGCACGGAAGCATTTGAAAACACATGGTTTAGAGCAAAGCCACACGGAGCAGAAAAGTCGATAGGTGTCACCTGTGAACAGGACATCACACCGGCAATTTTGAACGGATTTGATGGCAACAGATATTTTTACGACACAGCGAAGCGGATGCGTTGGAGAGCGTACCTGCTTCGCTGTTTCATGATCTGAATTAAGGGAGGATTTGAATATGAATGTACGCAATGAAATCAAGGCGCAGATCGTCCGCGCCGGTTTTACCATGCAGGAGGTCGTTGACCGGCTGGCTGACGAATACGATTGGAGCGACAGCGTATCCAACCTGTCCGCCAAGCTGCAAAGGGAGAGCATCCGCTACAAAGAGGTCGTGGAGCTGGCCGACGTGCTGGACTGCGACATCGTGTGGGTGAAGCGAGGGGCGCGCCGATGAAAGCACAGTACGCCATTCTCCGCTTTGCTAAATACAAGGGGCCGGAGATCGGGCACATCGAGGCTCACAACGAGCGTACCAAGGAGAAGTACGCCAGCAATCCCGATGTAGACACGTCCCGCAGCCACCTCAACTTCCATCTGGTGACGCCGCAGCACAAGTACCGCGCCGAGGCGGAAAAGCAGATCGCCGAGGCGGGCTGCCGTACACGCTCGGACAGTGTGCGCGTGGTGGAAGCGCTGGTGACGGCCAGCCCGGAGTTCTTTAAGGGCAGGAAAAAGGCCGAGGTCAAAGCCTATTTTCAGGAGGCGCTGGACTTTATCCGGGAACACCAAGACCCGAAAACCATCCTATCTGCCGTGGTGCATATGGACGAGAAAACGCCGCATATGCACCTTTGCTTTGTCCCGCTGACGGTAGACAAGCGGCTCTCCGCCAAGGAAATCGTAGGCAACAAGAAAAAATTGACACAGTGGCAGGACAGGTTCTGGGAACACATGGTCAGAAAATATCCCGATTTGGAACGCGGCGAAAGCGCCAGCGAAACCGGGCGAGACCACATCCCGCCAAGGGTGTTCAAGGAGATGACCCGCCTGACCAAGCAGAAAGCCAAGCTGGAAGAACTGCTTTCTGGCGTCAATGCGTTCAATGCCAAAGGAAAAGCGGCAGAAATCGGCGTATTTTTGGACAAGTATATCCCGGCCGTGGAGCAGATGCACACAACGTTGAAAAAGTACAATACGGCGTTTACCGCCACGACCGCCGAGAACAAAAAATTGAAAAAGAAAACGGAGCAGTTGGAGCAGTCGCTGGACAAGGCTACGCAGGAAAGTACCTTGAAAAAGCTGGCCGATGCCAAGCTGCACCGGGATTATGAGGATGCCGTCGCCGTGCTGGATCGTATTCCGCAGGAAGTGCTGGCGGCATATACGCACAGAACGGAGAAAGAGAGGGAGACTGCCTATGGTAGATGAATGGAGCGGCTTCGCCGCTTTGCTGGCAAATTTGATTGAAAAGTATGCCGTGGTTCTGAATCTTGACGCACTGCCCGATCTCGTCATAGAGGAATCCGTGTCTGAAAAAGATGATACCGATAAGGATATTCATGAAAACGATATTGAACCTGTGAAAGCGGCATGATATAATTATCATGAAATAAGTGTCCAAACCGCCATTGCAGGAGCAAAAGCTCCTGCAATGGCAGAAAACGAGGTGAAGTGACCATGGAACGCTGGGAGAATGAGCAGAACAATTCTGAAATGATGATTTATACCACAGAGGACGGCTTGACAAAGATCGAAACGACCTTCGATGGCGATACGGTTTGGCTGTCCATTGACCAGATGGCTGAGCTGTTTCAGCGTGACAAATCTACCATTTCCAGACATATCAAGAACATTTTCACTGAGGGCGAATTGAAGAGGGAAGCAGTTGTTGCAAATTTTGCAACAACCGCCGCTGACGGAAAAACCTATCAGGTGGATTACTATAATCTCGATGTCATCATTTCCGTTGGCTACCGTGTGAAATCTCAGCGCGGCGTGCAGTTCCGCATCTGGGCAACGGGGATTTTGAAGGAGTATATGCGAAAAGGCTTTGCTTTGGATGATGAACGATTGAAAAATCTGGGCGGCGGTGGATATTTCAAGGAGCTGCTGGAGCGCATCCGCGACATTCGTGCTTCCGAAAAGGTATTCTATCGTCAGGTGCTTGAAATCTACGCCACCAGCATTGACTATGACCCGAAAGCGGAAATCTCTATCCGTTTTTTCAAAAAGGTTCAGAATAAAATTCATTATGCCATTCATGGGCAGACTGCGGCAGAAGTTATTTACAGCAGGGCTGATGCGGAAAAAGAATTCATGGGACTGATTACTTTTTCGGGCAGCCAGCCCACGCTGAAAGAGGCGGTAGTTGCCAAGAACTATCTGAACGAGAAAGAACTTCGGGCTATGGGGCAGCTTGTGTCCGGCTATCTGGATTTTGCGGAACGACAGGCAGAACGGGAACAGCCAATGACCATGCAGGATTGGTCGGCGCATTTGGATCGGATTCTGACCATGAGCGGAGAGCAGTTGCTGGTTGGCAATGGAAGCGTCAGCCACAAGCAGGCCATCGACAAGGCAACCGGCGAGTACAGAAAATACAAAGCCCGCACCCTCAGCGAAGTGGAGCAGGATTATTTGGATTCCATCAAGCTGTTGGAGCAGAAAACTGATAAAAAGCAAGGCTGACTGAGGATATGACAATGAAAAAAGAAAGGATAAAAGTCTATATCTACACGCGGGTGTCCACCGCTATGCAGATTGATGGATATTCTCTGGATGCCCAGAAGTCCCGAATGAAAGCCTTTGCCGACTTCAACGATTATGAAATTGTGGGCGAATATGAGGACGCCGGAAAATCCGGCAAGTCCATAGAGGGCAGAATCCAGTTCAGTCAGATGATGGAGGACATCAGGTCCGGCAAGGACGGCGTATCCTATGTGCTGGTGTTCAAGCTGTCCCGCTTCGGCAGAAATGCCGCGGATGTGCTGTCCACCTTGCAGGTGATGCAGGATTTTGGCGTTAACCTGATTTGTGTGGAGGATGGCATTGATTCTTCCAAAGATGCCGGTAAGCTGATGATTTCCGTTTTGTCGGCGGTTGCGGAAATTGAGCGTGAGAACATCCGTGTGCAGACGATGGAGGGCAGAATCCAGAAAGCCCGTGAAGGGAAATGGAACGGCGGCTTTGCGCCTTATGGCTACAAGCTGGAAAAGGGACAGCTTTTCATCAATGAGGAAGAAGCAGCGGCAATTCGCGTGATTTTTGACCAGTATGTGCATACGGATACCGGTGCAAACGGCCTTGCAAAATACCTTGCGACCCATGGGATTCACAAAATCCAAAGACAAAACGGGAAAAATCCTCTGTTTGATTCTGCGTTGATCCGCAGGATTCTGAAAAACCCGGTATACTGCGGCAAAATCGCCTATGGCAGACGGCGGACGGAGAAGGTGCATGGTACCCGAAATGATTACCGGCTGGTGGAGCAGGACGATTATCTGCTGGTGGATGGCCTGCATGAGGGAATCGTTTCCGAAGAACTATGGCAGGAGGCGCAGGTCAAGCTGCTGGCGCAAGCGGAAAAATACGAACGCGTCAACAGAGGCAAGGATACCAAGGTTCATCTGCTGTCCGGTATTGTAAAATGCCCAGTCTGCGGCGTAGGAATGTATGGAAACAAAAGCATCAAGCATAAAGCAGACGGTACGAAATACAAGGACTTCTTTTATTACGGCTGCAAGCACCGCACGATGACCCATGGACATAAATGCGACTATAAAAAGCAGATCAACGAAGAATTGCTGGACAGCGCCGTTGCGGAGGTTATCGTCAAGCTGGTAAGCAATCCGAAATTTGCCGCCATGATGCAGGAAAAGATCAGCATGAAGGTGGATACCTCTGCCATTGAGCAGGAGATCGCGGCACATGAAAAGCAGCTTCGGCAGAGCTATGCCACAAAGTCCCGTTTGATAGATGAGATTGATACCCTTGATCCGGATGATAAGCACTACATCAAGCGCAAAGCAGACCTTGATGATCGGCTTTACAAGATGTATGATAAGATAGAGGATACGGAAAATCTGCTGATAGCCGCCAGAGCCAAGAAGATGGCGATTGAGGCGGAAAAGCTGACAGGCGACAACATCTACAAGGTGCTGATTTACTTTGATAAGCTCTATTCCGTCATGGACGATCAGGAAAAGCGGCAGCTCATGGAGTCCCTCATTTCTGAAATCCAGATTTACGAGGAACGGCAGCCCAACGGTCAGTGGCTCAAGTCCATCAAGTTCAAGCTCCCAATCATTGCGGAAGATATGAGCCTGAGTTTGGACAATGATACACATATTGAGGTGGTATGCGCCCTGTCCCGACAGGAACAACGGAAGCAAAGCCGCCGATGAAGCGTTCCGGGGGCCTTTGGCCGCGAAAATGTGAGAGAACGCGGACCATGGTTGAGAAAGGCACTGCAACGTGATATACTAAAATGGCATATACGTGCCTTGATTACAGAAATCCAAAGGTGAAATGTCTTACAATGAACGGTTATTTTTATGTATTGACGGCCATTGACCTTTTTGTGCTGAGCTTCATGTGCATCCTCACAAAGTTCAGCGAGTCCCTGAACAAGAAGCAGAAACGGGGATTTTTTCTGGCCTTTGCGCTGATCGCGGGGATCTCGGTGCTGGAGGTGGTGACGCTGGCGGTGGATGGCGCACCGGCGGGCTACCGTTGGCTGAACATCCTGTCCAACTATCTGGGGTTCGGCCTCTCCCCGGCGGTGTCCCTCTGCCTAGTGTACGTCATGGACCGAAAAAAGATGGTGAACTTCTGGTTCCGGGCGGCCGTGTGCTGCGAGGGGGGCTACCTGCTGTTCCTTGCCCTGTCCATCCCTGCCGGGCTGGTGTTCTCCGTCAGCGAAGACAACGTCTATTCCCGCGGGCCTTACTTTTGCATTTACATCCTGATGTACCTTGCGGCCATCGTGTACCTTTCGGCGTCCACCATCGTCACGGCGCGGGAGTTTCAGAACCGCAGCCGGGCGCTGATCTACCCCCTGATGCTCTTTCTGACCATCGAGACCATCATTCAGGTGGCCTTGCCGAGCCTCCACGTTACATGGCTGTGCGTTACCCTGCTGTCGGTGTTGTACTTTATTTATTGCAGTGAGATGTGGAACCAGCTGGACGCCCTCACCGGGCTGCTGAACCAGAACAGCTACCTGAACCGCACCGCAGAGATGCGCCGCAGCGGCGGGGTGCTGGTGGTGTTCGATGTGGACGACTTCAAGCAGGTCAACGACCGCTACGGCCACTTACAGGGGGACGTCTGCCTAGCCGAGATCGCCCGCTGCATCAAAAAAGCCTATGCCCACTGCGGCTACTGTTACCGCATCGGCGGCGACGAGTTCTGTGTGCTGCTGAGAAACGCAGACCGGGAGGCCCGGTGCGCGCAGGAATTTGAGCGTCAGCTGGCACTGCGGCGCGAGGTCGTGCATTGTCTGCCCAGAGTGTCCCTAGGGTCGGCACCCATTTCGGGGGAGGATCTGCTGGCTGTGAAAGATCAGGCCGACCGGGAGATGTACCGCTGCAAAAAGGCCCGAAAGGCTGCCATGGAAAGGGCCGGAAGCGGAAGGCCCTGACCCATAGGCTGTACAAAAGGGGAGAAAGCCATGAGCGATTTTTCACACTTAAAAAACAAGCTTCTGGCCGAACAGGTTGAAGATCAGATCTATCACTACATTCTGGATACCCCCATCGAACCGGGCGCAAAGCTGCCCAATGAATTCGAATTGGGCGAGAAATTCGGCGTGGGCCGCAGCACCATCCGGGAAGCCGTGAAGCTGCTGTCCAGCAAAGGCATCGTGGAAGTGCGGCGCGGGTCGGGCACTTACGTGGTGACAACGACCAAGGGGCTGTCTGACCCGCTGGGTCTGCGTTCGGTGAAGGATAAGAATCGGCTGGCGTTGGATCTTGTCAACGTCCGTCTTTTGCTGGAACCGGGCATTGCGGCCATGGCGGCACGGAATGCAACAGAAGAGGACATTGAGCGTCTGCGGCGGCTCTGTGAACGGGTCGAGACGAAGATCCACGACGGTGAACGCTATATCGAAGACGATATTGCATTCCATACCTGTATTGCCGAGAGCAGCAAAAACACAGTAGTGGAACAGTTGATCCCGATCATTGACACGGCCGTTATGATGTTCGTGAATGTTACCCACAAAAAGCTCATCGATGAGACCATTATGACCCACCGGATGATCGTGGAGGCCATTGCGGGCCATGACCCGATGGGGGCGCAGTCCGCGATGGTGATGCACCTGAACTTTAACCGCACATATATCAAAAAGGTTTATGATGGCGAAGACCCTGAAGATGGAACCATCGGCATTGCCCAATTTGTAAAGTAAGAAAGTCCCTGCACGGAAATGATATGAACCCCAAAAGTTAGACAAAAATTGAATTAAGCAGCTCCAACGGTCTGAATTCTGTATTGCACAGGACTCAGGCCGTTTAGTTTTAATTTAATTCGGCGGTTGTTGTAATAGTCGATGTAATCGACAATAGCCTTTTCGAGCTGGTCAATGGAATCAAATTTTTCCAGATAGAACAGCTCCGTCTTGAGCAGTCCGAAGAAGTTCTCGGCAACAGCATTGTCCAGACAAGTGGCTTTCCGAGACATACTTTGCGTAATTCCTTTTGCTTTCAGTAGATTCTGGTAGGACTTCATCTGGTATTGCCAGCCCTGATCCGAATGCAGAATCAGATTGTCAACCTTGTCCGGCAACTTTTGAAAAGCACCTTCCAGCATATCCGTGATTTGCTTAAAGTTCGGATGGCGGCTCAGATTGTAGCTGACAACTTCGCCATTGAACAAATCAAGAATTGGAGACAGGTAGAGTTTCTGGTCGTTCACTTTGAACTCGGTAACATCTGTGACCCATTTCCGATTCGGCTGGTTTGTCTTGAAATGCCGTTCCAGCAGGTTTGGAGCTACTTCTCCAACTTCGCCTTTGTAAGAACTGTACTTCCTTTTTGCACGAACCTGACAGACTAAACCAAGCTGCTTCATGAGTTTCCGAACCGTCTTGTGGTTCACACAAATATCGTTGTTATGCAGTTCTTTTGTGATTCTGCGGTATCCGTATCGTTTTTTGTTCTCGTTGAAGATTATAACAATCTGTTCCTTTACCATCTGGTATTTGGCAGGACTCTGAGACTGGTGCAGATAGTAGTAGAACGTGCTGCGAGGAAGTCCGGCAAGTTGCAGCAGTGCTT
>OLHA01000932.1_pt1 | contig 16386 bp, 12 predicted proteins | sample 1605961 | NCBI WGS metagenome assembly OLHA01 (sample SAMN03283288) | human gut metagenome | biome: human-associated habitat; material: feces | host: Homo sapiens | place: Peru | collected 2012
CACTCGCTGACGCGCTCTGGCTTGCCGATTCACTTGCACTTGCTGACGCGCTCTGGCTCGCGGATTCACTGGCACTCGCTGACGCGCTCTGGCTTGCCGATTCACTTGCACTTGCTGACGCGCTCTGTGATTCCCTTACACTTGTGGAAGTGCTTTCGCTTGCGGATGCGCTCTGTGACTCGCTTACACTTGTTGAGGTACTCTGGCTCGCGGATTCACTTGCGCTTGCGGATACGCTCTGTGACTCACTTACACTTGTGGAAGTGCTTTCGCTTGCGGATACGCTCTGTGACTCACTTACGCTTGCCGACGCGCTCTGGCTTGCGGATTCACTGGCACTCGCTGATGCGCTCTGTGATTCCCTTACACTGGTGGATACACTCTGTGACTCACTTACGCTTGCCGACGCGCTCTGGCTTGCGGATTCGCTTGCGCTTGCTGACGCACTCTGGCTTGCGGATTCACTGGCACTCGCTGACGCGCTCTGGCTCGCGGATTCGCTTGCGCTTGCTGACGCGCTCTGTGATTCCCTTACACTTGTGGAAGTGCTTTCGCTTGCGGATACGCTCTGTGACTCACTTACACTTGTTGAAGTACTCTGGCTGTTTAATACTTCACTGGTACTTTGGCTTTGCAGTAAAGATTTAAGTGTACTAAGGCTTGAAGAAGTACTCTGATACCCACTTTCACTTGTATCAAGTGATGTGCTTCTTTGTCCAGATGCACTTTCACTGCCACTTAAACTTGAAGATTGATCCGCTGAATGTGATTCCTTCCATGCACTCAGGCTGGCTGAACCGGATACCTGTTCACTGATTTTATCACTCAGACTGTTTTTCAGACTGGCTACGGAATTAAGCTCACTTCTGTCATGATTGTACTTATCTTCACCTCTTTTATAGGAATCCGTTGAAAAATAGTAATCTCCTTTTACATTAAAATTACCATTGTTTTGATCTGAGATCAACGTTCCATCGGCATTATAAGTGCTGTATGTTACCTTATCCGTACCTGGCTTAAATTTAACTTTTCCCCAGTGCGTAACCTGTTCATGTTTTTTTAATATAGCAATGCCTTTAACATCTTTTGCATGCAAATTGGCCGCATCTACTGTTCCTGTCCCATTGTCATAACCAATAACTTTTCCAGTGGAATCGGTAACTACATAATCAAAATAGGACGTCTGCTTTTTTTGTTCTGCATCTTTATAGTCTACCTTAACATAATTTCCATTCTGTGCAGTTCCCTGACCGGTCTTCCAACCAGAATAATCAATTCCTTTAACCTGTTCTTCCTGATAATAACGATACTTGATAATTGCATTCGCCAGATCATTTGCAAGAGTCCAATAATTTTCTTTGGATCCATAGTTTTTTACATCGTCAAGTGTTACATCCGGTTTTTCCTGCACTGCCTGATCTAACACATCCTGCAATTTTTTCTGCTTATTATTGATGTCTGTAATCAGAGATTCCAGATACTCATCCCGGACACCAGAGGCATCAAATTCCGACTGTTTGATCTGATAGAGACTTTCTGCTTCTGACATCTGTTCGGAGAGCGATGTACTGGCTGACTGGTATTCACTTTCTTTCGATGCAACCGATGTACTCAGGCTGTTCTCAAACAAACTTGCCGATGCAGATGCGGATGCCAGCTCACTATCTCCTGCGGATACGCTTGCACTTGCTATTGCCGAATCGGAAACCAGCTCACTTTCCTCAACCGAAACGGAAGTAATCTGGCTTCCGATTCCGGTCTCATTTTCTGTTGTTGTATTATTTGTATCTTTTTCGTCCCCGTTTTCTTTTGTTGTCTCATCTGCAGGGTTTGTTTCATCTGCGTCTTTTCCACCGTCATTTGCATTTGCAGCAGTGGCATCCCCTGTATCACCCACAGATGTTCCCTCTGATGCAGGCATGACACGCCGTGCTGCTTTTGCTGCAACCGCGGTCTGTTCCGTCTCACTTCCCTGATTTGCCACATCATCCGCTCCACTTTCGCTTGTGGCACTTTCTGACTGGCTATCACTTCTGCTCTCACTCGGACTGTCTGATGCACGGTCCGAAGTCGAAGCATTTTCCGAATCAGAATCTGACATACTTGCGCTGTCACTGATTTCAGCAGCCATTACTACATCCACTCCCTGAATGGAACTTACCCCACCGATTGCGAGTCCGGCAGCAGCAACGCCTTTTAAAATACTGTCCACTTTCTTTTTATTCATACGATCTCTCCTTTAACAGTCTAACTTGCTTTCCCAAGTTTCCACACTTTCTGCTTTTATACCCTTACTATAATTCCCTATGTGTATCTAAAATCGTATTCGTTCTGATTAATTTCATAATTTTTCCATAAATACCCTGTATACCGCCTGTTGAAGAAGCGTTTTTGTAAAAAAACCACTTTTTACCGCATCCTGCAGTTTTTTTTCATTTTCACATTTTTCCCGGATCTGTTCCGGTAAAATTTCACGGATTATATGAGAAAAAGCAGACCCGGAATCTGCAACAAAACCGATCTGATATTTTTCAACCTGTTCTGCCAGCCTGGAATCACGCTTTGCAATCACAGGAATCCCTGCACAGATACAAAACCCCGTTTCCGGCGGAATACACATATTCCGGTAAGCATCGTTGCCATCATAAAGTTCTGCTATCCCTGCATGCTCCATATTTACCAGTGCACCGACAGAAGTATCGGAAATCTGCTGCAGCTGTTTTTCAATTTTCACATCATTATTTATGGTTTCATATGGATATTCCCACATTTCCTGATAAAGTGCCGGGATTTCTCCCAATCCCCGCTCCACCAGATATGTCTGCATCCTTTGTGAGGGAAAGATCAGCAGATCTGCCTGCTGAAACAATGCAATTTCCCCGTTCAGATCCGGATATCCCTGCGGATCCACAACGTTCCCCAGATCCTGTATCATGATAATAAGTTTTACATTTTTATAGTTTTTGATATGTCTGACTGCACAGGAATCATACCGGAGACTTACCATCCCCGGATACTGAAAGATTACCGTTGCCCCCTCTTCCATTGCCGCCATAATGCCATCCATTCTCACATTCAACTCTGCATCCGAATCATGCGCATCCGGAAATTTGAAAAAGGAAAGTTCCTCAAATCCCATGCTTCGTGCCGTGATTTCGATAATATTCTGTTTTTTTGCATTTGCGCCACTCAGATTGTAAGTTTTTGTATAAAATACCTTCATGCTATTTCTCCATCACCTGTATTACAGCATCTAACAAAAGCCTTTGCGTATACACTCCGTTCAATAAAAGTGGCTGAAATTTTGCCACATTCTGTATCATCTGCTGATACTTTTCATCTGATGTATTTTGTACCAGTTCGTCTGCCTCTTCCAGTGATTCCACGACATAACCTAATCCATTTTCATTAATGAAATCCGTATGCACACTTCCCTTTCTTAACACCACCGGAATCCCCGCTGCCAGATTAAACCCCAGTTTGTGCGGCTGATTCCAGGAATAATATCGTTTAAAATACTCTTCGTCACTCCACACAAGCCCGAATCCGCCCTGTGCAATTTCACTCATCAGTTTCTGTGGTTTACGATATCCTTTCCACAAAAAACTGTGGTCATTTTTCCTGTCCGGCGTTTTCCCGTCAAACTGCTCTATCGGGGTCTTTCCAAAATACTCTTTCAGAAAAGGAAATCTGTCAAAGTTTCCTGTAAATAAAAATACTTTACGGTTTTCATGGACGGTATACTGCGGATACCCCGGCATCTCCCATATTTTCTGATAGATCACAGGAATGGCTTTATTTAATCCGTTTTGAAATAAATACTCCCGAAACCGGTCTGACGGCAAAATCAGCAAATCTGCCTGATTTAATATTTCCATTTCTGCCATGAGTATCTGCTCTTGTGCATCAAACATTAATTTTTGCATATCATGTACCCAGATAATTAGTTTTGTTCCGTGATACATTTTAATTTTGTTTACAAATGCACGGTCAAAATCCGGTCCATTCCAGCTTGGATACTGAAAAATCACGATGTCATTAAAATACAGGGGGGCTATAATACCATCCTGCTGATGACTTATCGTATTCCAATAATCTTCGTAAAAGTTTCTGCGCAATATTGCCATTTCACGAAACCCGAGCTGTTTTGCAACCTGCATGGCACCTTCCTGTGCTAAAGGTGCTGTTCCTCCGATATTGTGGATGTTTGTAATATGAATGTTCATCGTTTCCATTTACCTCTTCAAAAATTCCAGTGCTTCAAGCATTTTTTCATCCTGTACGGATTCTATATAAGGATTGCCCAATATTTTTTCTTTTGGATAAATGTCCAGAATATGGTTTTTGTAATACGTTTTCTCACTTTCCACCGCTTTTTCCAGTTTCGCCCATGTTTCAAAATACGACTTCCATATAATAAAGATTTCTGCTTCACAATCTATTGTATCTTTTATATTCCTCTGTTTTATTTCATCACATATTGCATCTGTATTTTTTATAAGATCCCTTATTTTATCGAGCGAAATACTGCTTTTTGTTATTCCTTCTGTATTGACATAATAATATAACAAAGCCGATTCTGTTACACATATTTTTTCAGCCAGCAAAATGCAGACAAAGGAAAAATGATTATCTTCATAAAATGTATTTTTTACAAAACGAATATGATTGTTTCTGATAAAATCCATTCGATATAATTTTGCCCAGACACAGACATTAAAATCTCCTGTCAGCTTTATAATCCAGTCATTCCGACACCCTTCTGCTTCCAACAGGAAGTCTTCCCACTGCATCTTTTCTACATCAATGGATTCATAATCCGGTTTCTGAGCCGAAAATTCTTTTACCCTGCATTGGATAATATCATATTCTTTGTCCTTCATACGATTCCACATAGCTTCTAACATTTGTGGATGGATACAATCATCCGCATCCACAAATGTAATGTATTTTCCACTGCAGACATCCATCCCCAGATTTCTTGCACCGCCACACATTCCCTTGTTTTTTGCTTTTAATGAAATCACATTCCCTGGATACCGTTTCTGCAATGATTCCAATATAGACCACGTATTATCCTCCGACAAATCATCGACAAAGATCACTTCCAGATTTTCAAACCCATATGTTTGATTGTATATAGACCCAAAGCAGCGCATCACATACTTCTGCACATTGTAACATGGCACTATTATTGATATTTTATCCTTCATAACCTTCCCCCGGTTACTGGCAGTATTGATTTATCCCTGCCTTTCTTCTGTCATCCTACATTCTATAGTTCACACTTCACACTGTTCACCCGGTACCGTATCCCAAACGTTTCACATTTCTCCACAAACCGGTGATTGATGCGATTCTGGACAAGTTCACAATCCTGTGTATTGACATTCGTCAGCAGAACCAGATACTGTGTTTTCCCATATCTGGTATAAACATCACTGCGGCGGATGGATTCCGCGATGCTCTCCCTTAACTGTTCCGTAAGCTCTTCTATCCGGTTATGGCTGCAGACCGGATTTCCTTTTTCATCCACCAGCGTACACAGCATCAGGTAGATGTGCTCCCCGACCCGGTCCGTCAGGCGGGCACTCATCTGGTAAATGCCTTTAAACACAGGAAAACTGCATGCATAGCCTCCGATTTTCCCATCTTTGTGTTCTTCCATTTTTTCCTGGATATTGTCTAATATTTCAACAGTATGGTTGATCTGGTTGGTGTGTTTATCCAGCATATCCATCAGATGCACGGACGGATAAATGCCACATTCCCGCAGATAAGTATCCACCACCTCCGAATAAAATGCCGAAGCCACATCAAACTGTTTCTGTTCCACCAGTGCTTCCATCGTAAGGATTTCCCAGTTCACATACGGCTCCCTGTGTGCTGCATAATTTCCAAGCTTTTCCAGCTCTTTCCATTCTCTTTTGGTTCTGAGTATCTCTGCCGCCTGTTCCATGCATATATGAAAAATCTGCTGATATTTTTTATTTTCCGCAGACACCCATGTCTCAGCGGTATAGGATGCCAGAAATTCCCCTTTATAAATCTGACAGATCTCCAGATACAGCTGAAGGCACCGGTCCGTATCTGTTTTTTCTTCTGCCTGCAGTGCCTGTGCCTCCTCGAATTTTTCTTCCAGGATTGCCGCATCCTCCTGCACCTCAATATCTTTCGTCCAGTAATACCACCCATTTTCCAGATAAATCCAGTCTTTTCCCGGCAGACCAAGCTGCTTTAATTTCTGCTTTGTCTTATATACGATCACGCGAAGTGCCGTATGCGGTACATCAATATCCCGCTCCCCGATTACCTGTTCTTCCAGTTTATCCTTCGGTATTCCTGTCCTGGAATAATGCATCATTACCTGCATCAGCCGGTTAAACTGGCTTTCCTTATGCATCTTCTCCGCAATCAGCGGCACACCGTCAAATTCCATTCTGAAATTTCCAAACATCTGTACTTTCATCGTATGAGCCATAGTCTCTCCCCCGGATAACTCCTTCATCACACTTCATCTATTTATGTGTCAGCATAGACATATATTCATACCGCGGTTTATATTCGTTTTCGTTATACATTTTATAATACTGTTCAAAAATCCGTTCCATGACATATGGGATCTGGCTTTCCTGCGGTTCAAATAAAATGATCAGATACTGCATGGAACTGTAGCGCGTGCAGATATCAACCTTGCGGATTTTCTGCCGGATCGATGTTTCCATACACTCTAAGGCTTCTTCCATTTCTTCATTGTACATCATTTGTTCCTGCAAACCATCTACCGTTACCATTACCAGATAACAGGTGTGGCTGCAGCGTGCTCCCAGGCTGTTCATGTATTCATAAATTTTGGCAAAATCACGATAGTCCAGATCCAGTGCCCCGGAATAACTTCCACTTTCCTTAAGCGCATGCGCGACCACTTCAAGATCTTTTCCCATGCGCTGCACGGAAATATCATCCGCTTTCATCTGTTCATAGAAGAAATAGCTGCCTTTCCCGTTCTGTTTCACATAATAAAGCGCTTTGTCGGCGCAGTTATAATACTCTTCAAAATTTCCTCCCCGGCTGCACATACACAGTCCCGCCGACAAAGACGCCGCATGCATTTCCACATCCTCGTCCTTTTTTTCAATAAACTGTGCAAATAACTGTTTGATTCTTTCCTGTGCCTGCTCCCTCGTTGCTTCCGGCAGAAACAGAAGAAATTCATCTCCGCCCAGACGGCATGCCACAGATGGTTCCCCAACATCTTTTAAAAGTGTGCCCAGACATCCGAGCGCACGATCCCCTGCCTTATGCCCATAAATGTCATTGATCTTTTTCAGGTTATCCATATCGCAGAAAACCAGGCAGCCATCCTGTTCCATTATCAGATCCGCTATCATGGCTTCCCCGCGGCTCCGCATCGGAAGTCCGGTCAGATGATCATAATTTTCTTTTTCGATCCGCTTCTTCTGGATCTCCATATTGCGGACACTCTGCACAGTCCGGACAATATTTGCAAACAAAAGTACCAGCATGCCGATGCCTGTAAAAATGCCGGAAAGCACAACCACATAATACGTGGAAACCACCTCCACCACCACTGCCATCATGGCGATCAGCATACCGATCAGTGTCAGTCCGTATTCCCCTGCACGTTTCCGGACGAAGTCTATCCCAAACGTGATACATACCGTAAGAAATGTGATCACAAGAATCCCCTGGGAAACCGGAAGGGTCTCAATAAAATCTTTCACCCCTGCCAGATGCAGCAGCGTACAGACCACAGAATCTGCCACTGCTGCATATCCGATCGCATGGTACATACGGGTATACCTCTTTTTCTGCACACTGTCCATATAAATAAGCACCGGAACCGGGCAAAGCAGGATTACAAGAAAACATACTGCAGACAATATGCTGACATTTGGTATCCATAGCTGACGCAGTTTTGATTCCCCCAGCATCCACGCAGCCCCCATCAGTATGCACCAGCCCAGATACTCCATATCAAAACGGGTATGATACGCGATTCCAAGGGCAACACTGAAAATAATCGTCACCAATCCTACAAACAAAAGGAAAAAAGCAATGATGGTTTCCAATCCATAGTCATGGAAAATACTTGCCCAGATATCCCCTTTATCCCCACAATATACGGTATTGACAACACCGCTGTAGTTATCCGTATGTGTTGTCAGTTCTATCTGCAGCATCTTCCCCGCATCCTTTTCAGAAGTCGGGCAGAACACATAACGGCTGGCAGAATTCTTGCCGTTCAGCCTCGTCTTGTCTGTATTATATTCGCTCCGCAGCTCTCCATCCACATAAAACCTTACGTCCTGCAGGGAAGAACGGATTGCAAATGATGTCTGCGTGAAGTCATCCGGAAGCCGCGTGACCAGCACCATGGTCTCATCCACTCCCACCGGATATTTCCCCGGAACGGTAATCTCCTGACTGGTTCCGTCATTTTTTTCCCAGGTAAATGTCCCCCTGTATGTAAGATTCTCCGGTCTGGAAGCTTTGATCCGTTCTGACGGATACACTGTCTCCGCTACCACAAACCAGCCAATCACCGCAATCATCAGAAGATAAAATAAAAGTACTTCCTTTTTATTCCCCATATACTTTTTCATCTTTCAGTTTCTCACCCTGTCCTTTATACTTTATATTTTGCATTCATATGTTTTCTTTTAATTATTCCATAACTATACCGGAAATGCAAGCACCACGTTACGGTTCACTCAGCACTGCGCCACGTCACGCAAAAAAGGGATTACCACCCATTTCGTGGTAATCCCCTGAAAAGAAAACTCAGATTGTTCCGGTTACGGTAAGTGTGCCTGCCCCCGGTGTCACTGTCCACTCACCGGTTGCGGCATCCTGCGTGAAGGTTGCTGCCGGTACGGTAATCTGCCCTTCCTGCGTCGCAAAAGTACCGGTCGCGGCATTGTAGGAATAATTTGCCGGATCCGACCAAGCCGTTCCATTATACGATACCGCAAGATTCGAAAGTACCGGATCGAATGTGTCTGTCACCACTGCGCCGGTTACCGCCAGTGCCGCAGTATTTCCGGTATTCTGGATAAGGAACGTATAGGTCAGTGTTCCATTTTCCGTAACCGGAACCGGACTGACGGATTTGGTGATTGTCAGCTTCGGACCGCTTTCCGCGATGACGGTTTCCTTTGCGGTAACCGGTGTAATTCCCCCTCCGGAAACGGTCACCGTGTTGGTAATCTCCGATTCCGCCAAAAGAGGTGCAAACGCATTGGTTTCTGCCTCATATACAATGGTCACGTTTCCCCCCGCCGGTACACTGATCCCGGAAACGGAAAGGGGTGGCCCTGCCGTAACTGCCGGTGTTGTCTGTAAGATTCCATTGCTGTAATAACGCACGGTATCCGCCACATACGTCAGTGGTACCAGTGTGTCTGTGCCAAATGCATATGCCCCCAGATCATCTGCAACCGTCAGTCCTGTCATGGCTGTATTCCCGGAATTCACTATGCTCACAACATAGGTGACACTGTCATTCTGCCCGTATGTTTTGCGTACCGCAGTTTTGGTTGCGGCAAGTACCTCAAGGATTTCTCCCACTGCAACGTTAGAATTGGCTACAGCGTTTCCATAGCGGAGCTGTGCCTGATTGGTAAATATTGCCATTTTTTTGCATCCTTTCATTTTATTCAGGTATGCTTTATCATATGACAGAAATTTTCCATATGTGCAGTCGCGCCGTCATTATTCTTTCAAATATATTTCCGGTCTTCTGTCCCGATCCTGTTTGCAGCAATGACCGGCATAAGATTACATGCCGCATGCCCCATCATGCACCGTCTCCAGTGCGGCATACTGTCGCAGCCAAGTATCGGCTCACTTCCGATTGCAGTCGGATAAAAAAGCAGTTCTGCCCCTTTTAGTGCCATGCCTCTTGCCGTCTCCGGAAACCACTGATCCCAGCAGATTCCAACACCAATCGTCCCATATCTGGTTTTAAATGCCCGAAACCCAGTATCACCGGGCGTAAAATAAAATTTCTCCTGATAATAATGGTCGTCAGGAATATGTGTTTTCCTGTAAATGCCACACACACTTCCATCGGCATCAATGACTGCCACGGAATTGAACATCTGTCTGTGATCCCCGGCTTCATAAAAGCTCACCGGAATCACCGTTTCCAGCTCTTTTGCCAGTTTTTTCATATGGATGACAGCATCATTTTCCTCCAGCGTTCTTGCATATCCATAATATTCATACCTTCTCTCCTGACAGAAATACGGTCTTTCGAAAAGTTCAGGGGGAAGAATGACCTGTGCCCCCTGGCATCTGTCTCTTTTTCCAATATTGCAAGATCTGCGGATGACAAGGGATACTGCGGATCTTTGGGATCCTCTGTCCACGCAAGCACCACATGTCCGGGAGCGGTAAATGCACAGACATTGTCTATGTGTCCGTTTGTCTCATCGTTGTAGATTCCATATGGAATCCAGATGATTTTTTCTGCCCCACCCTCTAACACAAACGGATGCGCATCATACAGATCATATTCTGTCTTCCGGCAAAAAGAGGACGCTACTTTATCATCCTTTTCCCAGTCTGCATACAATCCGTCACAGATTCCACCCCATGCATTAAAACACCAGTCAATTCCCCGTACCTGTCCCTGCCCATTGACAACAAAGGTCGGTCCGACATCCCTCGCCCATGCGTCATCCGATGCAATTTCCATATAATGGACCGGATAATTTTTCTGATAGTTTTTTTCTTTCCGGACAGCTTCAATTATCATTTGTGCATGATCCCGTTCCCCTGCTGCTTCCACCAGCAGATATACCATCTCGGATTCCGCAGTGGCACATATGACATCCGCAAAAGCCTCTCTTGCCTTTTTTGCACCATATATCCAGGAACCCGGCCGTTTCGGCCATATAAGTATTGTCCCTTTATGCGGTTCATACTCCGCCGGCATATGAAATCCATCCTGGCTAGGACAGCCTTCCTTTAAAATGTTACTGTTCAGATCATTGTAAAAACTGACGAAATTTTAAAAAATATATTTGTGGATAAACTCAAGCAGGATGGGAAGTCTCGTTAACGACTTCCGAATCCTGCTTTTTCTTGCAAGCCAAAACACATTTTAAAAGAGCTTTCAAAATATATGAAAAGATCTGGGCTGATGAACCAGAAATGATTAAAGCAAAATATCAGGAAATTCAGGAGTTATATCCACAGATTGGATTTTCCATTGGAAAAAATCTATCCGGTCTTTTAACAAAATAAGCATAATTTACGGCGGACAACTTGCCCGCCGTTATATTCAACTATTCGTCAAATAAATATATGCATCTTCCAAAGTGATATCATTATCCAGGACACAATTCTCATTTGGCTTTCCTTTGCTTAATACTTTCAAATGAATTCCATTTTCTACATACTGCTTAGATGATATAGAATAATTGGCTTCTAACAAACGGGCTTCTTCTGCATTTTGTACCGTACAATTCCAAACACAGCCCTTTGCATTTTCCAGCAACCCACTCACGCTTCCGGAATATAAAAAACTTCCTTTTTTCATAATGGCAAGCTGTGTACAGGTTGCTGCTAAATCTTCTACTACATGAGTGGAAAACAGCACAGTTCTATCCTTTGAAAAATCAACCAAAAGATTGCGGATCCTGATTCTTTCTTCCGGATCTAACCCGGTGGTAGGTTCATCAATAATCAAAAAATCCGGATTATTAAGAAGTGCCTGTATGAGTCCGACACGTCTCTTCATACCACCAGATAATTGCCGCATTTTTTTATTCTGATGCTCTGTAAGAGAAGTCTTTTCCAGATAATAGGTAATTCTTTGTTTGAGGTCATTTGTGGATACTCCTGATAGTCCACCCATATATACAAGGCATTCTTTCACCGTAAGATTCGGATATAAGTCGATTTCCTGTGGAAGATAACCAATCTTTTTCTGTATTTTTTCATAATTTCCCTCGTTATACAGAATTCCATCAAGCGAAACCATTCCTTCCGTTTGTTTTAAAACGGTTGTAAGAACCCTCATCAGCGTGGTTTTTCCAGCACCATTCTCTCCCAAAAGTCCGTAAATTCCTTTAGGTATTTCAAGAGATGCCTTATTTACTGCAACTACACCATTTTTAAATCTAACTGTTAAATCATTTATTCTAATACTCATAATCTATCCCCTTTTCTTTAAAGCCATTGGTAATACTGCAAATAAAAGCAGACCCACTATAAAAGACACAAGCGTTCCATAGATCCAACTCTCGGACATTAATTGAGCAGGTTCACAAGAGCTGAAAGAAAACAATCCCAGATTCCCGAAAAATGAACTGCCCGCTTTTGATATAAGACCAATGACAATTCCAAATAAACATCCTATACCTGCCCACATATTTCCAAGCAATGTACACAAAATCACAGAGCATATACTCCAAAGCCAGATGGTTCCAAACATTGCAATGGAAAATAAAAGGAATATCTGAGTACCCGAAACGCCTTCGTTTACACTGCCAGGTTTTTGCCAGAAAAACAAAACATATCCAACACAGGAAAGTATTAATAAATATAATATTTGAACGCACACTCTCTGTGATATTACTTTTAACTGCTTTTTTTGATCATACAAATGAAATACATCGGCACGCTTACTTTTTACTTCCATCAAATATGTGTCACTACAAAAAATAATTGTTAAAAATGCTATTGGAGACTGAATCGCTGAACCGATTTCTTCATAGTATATAATCGGATGAATAGCACACAATATCAGTATAAATGCACATGAATAAAAAATCTTATATAATGGCAGGCAGTTTTTTAGTTCCGTTTTCAATGAACCCTCCTCCTTTTCCAGATTGTAACAGAAATACATACTAATATAACTGATGAAATTACAAGAATAATCTGATTTATGTTTGACATTTTAGCTACATGTGTTTCAAAAAATCTACCCGGGAATCGCACCATAATAGAGAACGGTCTCATATAATAAATATCATTCTTCATGGTCAGCATATTTGAATATATAATGTGTAAAAACAAGATTGGTGCTGCCGGAAGCGGATTTTTAAATATTACTGCTGTAATTGTATAGACACAACATATCATCAAAAGATTCGGAACAATATAGATCAGAGAATTCACGCAAAAATCAATTGGTGTTACTGGAAAGCCCGATTCTAAAGACGTTTTCAAACACAGCATAAAGAATATAACATTCAAAATCACTAATACTCCCAGCATACTAATGAATCCGCTTATTACTTTCCCACATATATATTGGATTGCCGTAACAGGCTTTGTATGTAATAATTCATAGGTACTTTTTCGTGTATCCTGAATAAATAAAAATGATAGCAAGACTGTTGCAAAAAAAGCCATATGCAATCCTGCAAAATCCGTAAATTTTTTTGCAAAGTACCAGGAAAAAGAATGTTCGGATAATTTCCGCTCGATATAATGATTGATTTCTTCTGTTGTCCCCTTATGAATTTCAAGGTCTTCATAAGCATATATCGCGTTATAATAGCCATATTGGGATTCCAGGAACTCAGAAGCAGTCTTTACATCCATATTCTGAATTTTTTTCACTACATCATCCGCTTCTTGCCTGCTAAATCCAAAACCATTTTTGGAGGTGTCCATTAACGTCTCTTTGATCGTATCTTCCCACTCCCTTCTTCTTTCCTTATCATCAGATGTGGGAATGTAGCCATCCATGACATCGGCATCTCCCAATGCTACATCATTTTGTGTAACCTGTTCATTCGGTTTGATATAATGAATTTGCAAATACGATGACAGACATTGATATATACTGGTGACTATAATAATCAAACCAATCCACAAAACAGGGTTCTTTAAATAATCAAGTATACTTCTTTTTATGATTGTTTTCATTGTATCTCTTCCTTTCTTTATTTCTTTAACAGCATCATACAAATCAATTCTCAATAAATTCACAACAAAAAAGACTAAAACCACTTTATTTGTGATTTCAGCCTTCTAACGTATTTTTATTCAGCTTTGAAAAGAGCTTCTACATGAGCACCGCCCTGTCTGGCATTATATATTTTCAAATTTCCTCCATGCTTTTCACAGAAAATACGAGAAATATACATGCCAAGACCAAAATGCTTTAAATCATCTTGTGGATTCTTATGATAAAACGGCTCTGTTACTTTTTCCTCAGTATCCACAAATCCTATTCCATCATCTTCAACAGAAATTATAAGAAAACCATCCTTTTTCTTTATCTGCAAAGCAATACTTTTTTGTGCATATCGAACCGCATTTTCCAGTAAGTTGTCTGTCACTTCCATGACAAGCTCCTCATCCACTTTCACAACGTTTTGTTCCTGTACGCTTTCTACCTTACATAGTTTACTTTCCTTCTTGGACAGCATGACAGCTTCTGTCTCAATCTTTTTTGCCAGCTCCGATAATACTATCTCTGAACATTGCAGTTCCCTCTGTTCTAAATGGGACATTTTTCTCATATTTTCCGTGAAATGTTCTATTCGGTCAATCTGATACATGCCTGTTTGTAAGATATCAATAACATCCTCTGTTTTTATACTCTCAGCAGAAACAAACTCTAAGAGCATTTCCTGATACCCTCGCAATATGGAAAGTGGAGAACGTATGTCATGTGCAATTGCATTCCGCAAGACCTTCTCGTCATCAATCATTCGCCACATCTTTCTGTTGTTATCTGCTAAAGCACTTCGCATCATTTCAAATTCTTTACACAACGTTCCCATCTCATCTTTATTTTCATAGGACACATGAAAATCCAGTTCATTATCTGCAATCATTTGTGAGGCATCTTTTAATTCCTGTAGAGGCGTCTTTAACTTGTTTTTATAAAAAAAGAAAACCGCAGCAACACTCCCAACAATCGAAAAAATCAGTACCGAATATGTTTCTATAAAGTCACACATTTCCGAAAGATGATAGTCCAAACGATTCATCTGCGATTGATTAGGTCTTGATATCTCAATCTCGTATTTCTTTCCATGTTGCTGAAACACGTCCGTATAATCTGCATAATCAATATATTTTTCCCATATTTCATTCTGCATATTTCTTGCAAAATGAACTGTAAATGCAGATAACAGAAATGCTGCCGTCAAGCTGATCACAAAATAAAACAGAATTGTTTTTTTCAGTGACAAGTTTCTTATTTTTTCCATCGGTATCCAATCCCCCATACAGTTTCTATGTATTCTTTTTCTGAATAATCCGCTATTTTTTTCCTTATACGCCGTACTAATTCCGTTATCGTTCTACTGTCCCCTTCCGCATCATATCCACAGACTTGTGCATATATACGTTCTTTATCAAACACCTGCCCCGGATGCATGGATAAGAATTCTATAATCTGATATTCAATTTTTGTGAACTCCATCTTGTGTCCTGCTATAGCTACTATTTTTTCAGAATAATCAATCAGCATTTCATCCATGAAGCGGTATTCTGTTTTTTGTTGATGCCTTTCTTCTCTCTTTATGTTTGTAACAATCCTCGCTTCCAACTCCCGAAGACTAAATGGTTTCGTAATATAATCATCCCCACCTGAAAGCAACCCATTAATTTTATCATCTTCATCAACTCTTGCTGTCAGAAATAAAATTGGGCATAACACTTTACTGCGTATCAGACGACATACTTCAATTCCATCCATGCGTGGCATATTGATATCCAACAAAATAATATCCGGTTTCATTTTTATTTTATTTAATGCTTCCATTCCGTCTGTAGCCGTAATGGTTTCATATTGTTTCATATTAAAATAACTACAAAGCATTTTCACCAATTCTTTATCATCATCGACAACTAAAATCTTGTATTTCATCCAAACCACCTCCAGTATCCATATTATACGATAAAAAACAATGAAATCACAACAAGAGTACATGAAGCACGTACGCACAGTAGAGGAAGAAGTAATGGCACAAATCGACTATGAGTAAAGTGGCTGAACTTTTGCCTGCGGCAGCTGTATTTGAGATTTGCCGGAGAATGACCAGGCACAGGCTTAACGTCAGAAAAAAGCACAGCACCCGTTATGAGTGCTGTGATGACAAATGTGGGACGTTTGATTCCAATATATGAAAAGAGCCTGGGAGTAAGATAGGAAACATGGTCACAGCCTGCATGCCTTTGTACAAGTAATCTTAATGCCAAGAACGTTAAGACCTTTGGCTATTTCAATAAATTCAGAAATATTCATTGCTGCATTCACTATTCCTTCCTTTGATGTTAATTAAGCTGAAATCATCATTGGTCCATATACAACAGCCAGACTAACTGTTCATCGGTTAATCTGTTTTTTTCACTCATGGCTGTCCCTCCTCATATAATCTTAATTCA
>OLHA01000934.1_pt1 | contig 16352 bp, 14 predicted proteins | sample 1605961 | NCBI WGS metagenome assembly OLHA01 (sample SAMN03283288) | human gut metagenome | biome: human-associated habitat; material: feces | host: Homo sapiens | place: Peru | collected 2012
AGGGTCGGTGCACCTGCGCCGACCGCGAGGATGTACACATGATTATAACGAAACGCCCGTCGACGGACGGGCGCTGCATGGATTAAAATATTATGCCGTACAAATTTTACTTTTTCGGCACAATCTTTTCCGCGCCGCCCATATAGGGTCGGAGCGCGGCGGGAATATTGACGCTGCCGTCGGCATTAAGGTTGTTTTCGAGGAACGCGATAAGCATTCTCGGCGGAGCAACGACCGTGTTGTTGAGGGTGTGCGCAAGGAATTTTCCGTCCTTGCCGTTGACCCTTATTTTCAGGCGGCGAGCCTGTGCGTCGCCGAGGTTCGAGCACGAGCCGACCTCAAAATACTTCTTCTGGCGCGGGCTCCACGCTTCAACATCGACGCTCTTTACCTTAAGGTCGGCAAGGTCGCCGGAGCAGCATTCAAGCGTGCGGACGGGCACGTCAAGGCTGCGGAACAGATCGACGGTGTTCTTCCAGAGCTTATCGAACCACATTTTGCTCTCGGACGGGTCGCAGACGACGATCATCTCCTGTTTCTCGAACTGATGAATGCGGTAAACGCCTCTCTCCTCGATGCCGTGTGCGCCCTTTTCTTTTCTGAAGCATGGCGAATAACTCGTGAGTGTGTAAGGAAGATCCTTTTCGTCAAGTATTGTATCAATAAATTTGCCTATCATTGAGTGCTCGGACGTGCCTATAAGGTAAAGATCCTCACCCTCTATTTTGTACATCATCGCGTCCATTTCGGCAAAGCTCATAACGCCGGTAACGACGTCGCTTCTTATCATGAACGGCGGCACGCAGTAGGTAAAGCCGCGATCGATCATGAAGTCACGCGCGTAGGAGATAACGGCGGAGTGAAGGCGCGCTATGTCACCCATGAGATAATAGAAGCCGTTGCCTGCAACCTTGCGGGCGGAATCGAGGTCAATGCCGTTGAAACGCTCCATTATATCGGTGTGATAGGGAATTTCAAAATCGGGCACGACAGGTTCGCCGAAGCGCTCAACCTCAACATTTTCGCTGTCATCCCTGCCTATCGGGACGCTCGCGTCGATGATATTGGGGATAATCATCATTATCTGCCTGATTCTGTCCTGCAAACGGATTTCTTTTTCCTCCGCGTCGGCAAGCTCTGCAGAACGGGCATTGACAAGCTCTTTCATCTTTTCGGCTTCGTCCTTTTTGCCCTGGTGCATCAAGGCGCCGATTTCTTTTGAAAACTTATTCCTCTCCGCGCGGAGTGAATCGGCTTTCTGCTTGTTTTGACGGCTCTCGACATCGAGCGCAAGCACCTCGTCAACAAGGGGCAGCTTGGAATCCTGAAACTTTTTTCTGATGTTTTCTTTTACTTCCTCGGGATTTTCTCTCAAAAATTTGATATCTATCATAATGTTTTCTCCTTATCTATTTACGGTTTTTCAATCTTCGTTAAACAGCTTTGCAAGCTTCAAAAGATCCTCGCGGTCGAAATACTCGATTTCAAGCTTTCCGCCCTTGCCTTTGTTTACAATTTTAACATTTCTTGCAAGAGTGCCGCCTATTGCAAGCTCCACTTCATCGTAGAACTTATCGCGAGACTTCGGTTTTTTCGGCGGGGCAGGCGCTTTGTTCAGCATTTTCACAAGCGCCTCGGTTTGACGAACCGACAGCCCGTCGTCGATAACCTTCTTTGCGGCGTCCGAAATCAGCGCCTTGTCGTTTATGCCGAGCAGTGTGCGGGCGTGTCCTGCGGACAGCTCCCCTTTCGACACGAGAGCGAGAACATCTCCGGGCAGAGAGAGCAGACGCAGAGCATTGGCTATCGCGGGTCGCGACATGGAAAGCTTTTCGCCGGTTTCATTCTGCGTAAAGCCGAATTCGTCCATAAGACGCTTTATGCCCTTTGCCTGTTCTATGGGGTCGAGATCTTCACGCTGCAGATTTTCGATAAGCGCTATTGCCGCGGCTTCACGGTCGCTCAGCGACTTGACGATGACGGGAACCTCTGAAAGACCCGCGCGTCTTGCGGCTCTCCAGCGCCGTTCGCCCGCAACTATCATGTAGCCTCCGTCCGACATGGGACGGACGAGAAGCGGCTGTAACACACCGTATTCTCTTATGCTGTTTTCAAGCTCAAGCATCGCGTCTTCGGAAAAATTGGTTCGCGGCTGGTTCTTGTCCGGCTCAATATCGCCGATAGGGAGCGAAACTGTACCCTCGTTTCCCGCGCCCTCGGAGGAATTGTCGAGAAAAAGCGAGTCAAATCCGCGTCCCAGACCTCCTTTTTTCTTTGTAGCTGCCATAATTTTTTCCTTTCGGGTTATATAAATTGATATGTATTTTCGTAAAATTTACGGTTCGCCCCGAACCGCCCGGTAAAATAAGCAGTCGCAGTATTTCAAACCGTCGAATAATCCGGGTTTCCGCTCACACGTTCTGTTTCGACAAAAATTCCTCCGCAAGCGCCGTGTAAGCCGCAGCGCCCTTTGACGAGCGGTCAAAATAGATTATCGGCTGACCGAACGACGGCGCTTCCGACAATCTGACATTACGCGGAACAGTGGTCTTATACACCTTTTTCGGGAAGAACTTTTTCACCTCGTTCATGACCTGCTGCGTGAGATTAAGTCTTCCGTCGAACATCGTGAGCAGCACGCCCTCAAGCTCAATGTAGGGATTATACAGCCTTTTTATCTGACGGACGGTGCTCATAAGCTGTGAAAGCCCCTCAAGCGCATAGTATTCGCACTGGATCGGCACAAGAAACGTGTCCGATGCCGTGAGAGCATTAAGCGTGATGAGTCCGAGCGACGGCGGGCAATCGAGAAAAATGTAGTCGTATTTATCCCAAATCGGCGCAAGTGCGTTTTTAAGCAGCTTTTCGCGTCCGGGTTTGTCGATTATTTCAAGCTCGGCGCCGGCGAGATCCATATTTGACGGTATTATATCGACGTTTTTAAATTCCGTGTGAATTATCACGTTTTCTGCGGGTTCGCTGCCGGTCAAAAGGTCGTATGACGATCTCTCGGTTTTTCTTTTGTCAATTCCGAATCCGCTTGTCGTGTTGCCCTGCGGGTCGATATCCGCAAGAAGAACGCGCTTGCCCGCATCGCCTATGCACGCAGCCAGATTAACGGCGGAGGTCGTTTTGCCGACGCCGCCTTTTTGATTCAGGACAGAAACGGTCTTTGCCATATTTTCTCCTTTCGCCGGGTTTATTTTGCCGTTTTTTTATATTAGTTACATTATAAAGCTTTTATACGGCAAAATCAATAGCAAAAGAGATTAAATTCGCGTTGAGCGGCACAAATGTCAATGTCAAAAAAAACCGACGGACAGGCAGCCGGGTGAAGCCGCTTGTCCGTCGGTTTTGTGGGGTGTGAAAGAGAAAGATATGGGCTGTATATGATAAAGGGTTTCCCCGTTTATCCGTTTTTGGGAATGCTTATGAGAAAATCTATCGTGTTTTCTGTTTCGCGGCGCTTGAAGCGTGCGCCGATTCCGCTCGACATCATTGTGTTAACAGCCTTTTCGATTGAATTTACAAAGACGGTAATGTCGGAAAAATACCTGATTACGGTTCCCTGCTTTTTCCGTCCGCATGCAAGTATTTCACTGCATTTTTTTGCTGTCTGCGAGACGTTTAACCTGCCTGTGACTATCTCGCGCAGAAGTGTTTCCTTGTCGGAGTCCGACGGCAGGCGCAGCAGAATATTAACATGACGCTCTGTAAGACCGTTTTCTACTATTGTTTTTCGCATTTCAACCGGGATTCGCAGCAGGCGAAGCTTACTCTGCATTACATCGGGCGAAATTCCGAGTCTGACGGCGGCTCCGTTATAGTCAAGCCCCGTTACGGAGCACAGTTTGTCTATTACCATTGCTTCTTCAAAAAAATTGAGTTTTTTTGACTGCGTGTCCTGCACCAGTCCCGCAAAAAAGCGCTCTGTTGTCACCATATCGAGAAGAATGCACGGCACGCGTGCGAGTCCCGCTTTTTGCGCCGCACGCAGCCGTCTTTCGCCCGACAGAAGCGTGTAGCCGTGTTCCTCGTTTTCGTAAACGGTCAACGGCTCGATAATTCCTATTGCGCCTACCGACGAAGCGAGAAGCTCTATGCTTTCGTCGTCAAAATACATTCTCGGCTGCAAAGGATTGCTTCTGATAAGCGAAACAGGCACATGTATTATTCTTGCTCCCGTTTTTACTTTCGCAATACCCATTTTTAACGTCCGTTCGTTTTGTTTAGGCTGACGGGATTCGACCCCATGCCGCCCGTCAGGCTGTGTTTCACGTGAAACAATTCACGGAAGCCGAAAAAAATCCGCAGCTTCCGGGTGCAGGACTTGTTTGCCCTGCGCCTATAAGGATACCACGGATCGTGTAATTATTCGGTTGAAAACTGCCTGTCGAATAAAATTTTCTTTTGCAATTAAAGCGGTTTTTTTGAAATTTGAGCGGACGGACGCGGATAGATCTTTGCCGTTTTTTCCGTTTTAATAAAAACAAGCATTTCTCTTTCGCTGCCGTCGGGAAGAAAATACTTTATATCCCTCTCCAACTTCGCGCCCAGCTTTGCGGCTGCGCGAATCCCTTTTTGTTTTTCCTCGTCGGTTATCTTGCCTTTAAGCGAAACAAACCTCCCGTCTTTTTTCACAAGAGGCACACAATATTCACAAAGAACATTTAATTGCGACACGGCACGTGCCGTAACAACGTCAAACTGTTCACGAAAATGCTCCGTGCGAGCGGCTTCTTCGGCACGCATAGGCGCAAATTCGGCTTTCAAATTCAGCTCTCCGACTGCGGCGCGAATAAAATCAAGTTTTTTTCTTGTTGAATCCATCAGCGTCATTTTCAGTTCGGGATAAGCGATAAGCAGCGGAACTCCCGGAAAACCTGCGCCCGTGCCGACATCACAAACCTTCATTCCGTCCTCAAGGCTGCAATATTTGCAAACGGCAAGCGAATCAATAAAGTGCTTTACGATTATATCATCGGGCTCTGTGATTCGAGTAAGGTTAACAACCTTGTTCGTCTCGACAAGACAAGACGCGTAGCGGTCAAACCGTAAAATCGCCGTTTCGTTGAGCGTGACGCCGAGCTCCTCGCTCATTTTTTTCATTTTTTTGCACGAAATAAAACCAACGTCCATATATTATCCTTTCATTTTTGCCAGATAAATAAGCAGCACGGAAATGTCCGCAGGACTGACTCCCGAAATACGTGAAGCCTGACCTATATTGTGCGGCCGAATCCTTGACAGCTTCTCGATGGCTTCAAGGCGCAGATTGACAACATCGTGATAATTGATATCTTCGGGAATGAGCTTTACCTCAAGACGGTGCATTTCGGCAATTTGCGCATACTGCCGCCTGATATATCCCTCATATTTAATATCAATTTCGACCTGTTCAAAGATTTCATAGGGAAGATTTGGACGGGTTTTGTCAAACGGCGCAAGAATTTCATAGCTTAACTGCGGACGGCGGATAAGATCTGCCATTTTGCAGCCTGTTGTGAGCGGCGATGTTTCACGTGAAACAAGCACTTCGTTCAGGCTGTCATTCGGCGCAATCACAAGATGCTCTACCCTATCCCGTTCATGTTTTATAAGCTCCTTTTTTTCCAAAAGCCTGTCATATCTTTTCTGTGATATGAGTCCGAGTCTGTAACCCGTCTCAGTCAGACGAAGGTCGGCGTTATCCTGACGCAAAACAAGTCTGTATTCGGAGCGCGACGTCATCATTCTGTACGGCTCATTGCAGCCCTTTATAACAAGGTCGTCGATGAGAGTCCCTATGTACGAACCCGAACGTTCGAGAATAAGCGGAGCTTTTTTCTGCGCCTTAAGAGCCGCATTTATACCCGCAACAAGCCCCTGCGCCGCCGCCTCCTCATATCCGCTTGAACCGTTGAACTGTCCGGCGCCGAAAAGCCCCGGCAAATCAATAAATTCAAGCGTCGACTTCAGGCTCTGCGGGTCTACACAGTCATATTCGATGGCGTAGGCGTTCCGCATGACGTGCGCGTGCTCAAGTCCCTTTATCGAGTGGATGAACCCCTCCTGCACATCAACAGGCAGAGAGGACGAAAGCCCCTGTAAATACAGCTCCTCGGTATCAAGTCCGCACGGTTCGATAAATATCTGGTGGCGCTCTTTTTCCGCAAAACGCACCATTTTATCTTCAATGCTTGGGCAATAACGCGGCCCTACACCCTCAATTTTGCCGCCGTAAAGCGGAGAACGGGACAGATTATCCATGATTATGCGCTTTGTCTCGCTGTTGGTATATGTAACATAGCACGGAAGAATGTTTTCGGGCAGTTTATCGCAGTCAAAAGAAAACGGCACCACCCTCTCGTCGCCGTACTGAATGTCAAGCTCCGAAAAATCAACCGTCCTCCGATTGACGCGTGACGGCGTGCCGGTTTTGAACCGCCGAAGCGGTATTCCAAGCTCAATAAGACTTGCGGAAAGCTCGTCAGCCGGGAAAACGCCGTCGGGACCCGATGAAAAGCTCTTGTCTCCGACATAGATTTTACCGCGCAGAAACGTGCCCGTGGCAAGCACCGCGCATTTCGCCCGATATACGCAGTCAAGCTTCGTTTTGAGGATATACTCCCCTGTTTCATCACGCTTAAGCGACACAATCTCGCCCTGAACGAGGTCAAGTCCGTCCTGTTTTTCAAGCGCATGCTTCATATATTTTGCATATTCGCGGCGGTCTATCTGTGCGCGGAGCGAGTGCACCGCAGGACCCTTGCCTAAATTCAGGATTCTGCTCTGGAGCGTATTTTTGTCGGCGGCACGTCCCATCTCACCGCCGAGCGCGTCGATTTCGCGAACGAGATGTCCCTTTGACGTACCTCCTATCGAGGGATTACACGGCATATTGCCTATCATATCAAGGCTGACTGTAAAAACAACCGTTTTACAGCCGAGCCGCGCGGACGCAAGCGCCGCCTCGATGCCGGCATGCCCTGCCCCTATAACGGCAACATCGCAGTCGCCGCAAAAATAATCCATAACTCAATCGCCTCCGCGATGCTTTTTACTGACACTCTATAATAGCATAATTATAATAATAATACAACTTTTATTTTCTGAAGTCACGGCAAACAAATATTTTGCAGCACATTACAATTAAAGTAAATTATTAAGAATCATTTCTTTTAACATTATATTTGCCGATACAGTATTTCTTCAAAGTGTCTGAATATTTGCCGATACAGTATTTCTTCAAAGTGTCTGACCGTTTTTCCGACGCCTTTTGACCGTCGATTGCCCGTTTTTCTATAGCCGGTTTTTAAGAAAATCAAAAAGAAAAAGAAACGGAACCGTAAAGATCCCGTTTCATAAAGAACAAAATACAAATACCGCGCGGCAGCTCTCAGGCGGCATGTAAGCGGATTTTCAATGTCAACGGCTCATACCCGAGCCGGCAATTTCTCCGCAAAACGGCAAAAACGTTAATCGTCCCTGCTTTTTGATGCGAACAGCGTACAGCCGCTTTTTCGAAAGCGCTCAATCATCGCAAGTGCAGATTCACGGCTGATTGAAAAATAATCGCACAGACAATCCATACACATGTACTCCGTTGCGGCGCGGCTGACAAGCTTTTTATGCAGTCCTACCTCGTCGTTCGTCAGCCTTTTTCCGCACCTCATGCAATATGAATAAATGTCCATTATTTTTCAAGTCTGCCGATAAACATGCGGCTGTCGTGCTTTTCAAGCTCGATCATGTAAAATTCCTTTTTCAAGCCGATATCCTCACCCGTGAACGCGTCAACAAGGTGCAGACCGTAGCCGGACGAAGCGGGAATGCCTATTTCATCGAAATAGAGTGCGCATCTGCCGTCGCGCTCATCGCCCATGTTGGTGAAAAGCACTGCAAATTCACCGTCCGAAAGATGTTTAACAAATGTGGGCGTGTGTCCCGAAAGGTTCGAACCGACAAAAGCGGGGCGAGCCTCCTCATCCTGATTGATTCTGATAAGCGTCTTGTTTTTGAGAAGCTTAAGTGTAGTATCGTTAATCTTTCTGATGTCGCAGCCTATCATGAGAGGCGACGAGAACATGCACCAGAGGGAAAACTCCGTCTTATAATCAACATCAAACTGCTGAATGTCCGAATCCGTATCGCGCGCAACGTTGCCGCTGCCGTACATTCCGCATGTGAGCATATCAATATCGTTGAAGCAGCCGGGAGCGGAATAAGCAAGATTATCGATCTGGCTCATTGCAATGTCACGCATGCTCGCAAAGGAATCGAAAATGTCACCCGTGGAGCGGTACATGTGCGCACCTGTTGAACGAATCCACTTGTTGACGTCGTCGCTGCCCCAGTTGCAAGCCGAAAACAGAATCTCGCGTCCGCAAGCCTTGAGAGCCATGCCCATTTTGCGGTAGAGCTTGATTCCGTCCGCAGTGTGCGGCTTGTAGCAATAGTCGTATTTCAGAAAATCGGCGCCGTATTCGGCAAACGTCTGCGCATCAAGAAACTCATGGTCATAGCTTCCGGGATAATCGGCGCATGTGCGAATACCCGCGCAGGAATACATACCGAACTTAAGCCCTTTTGAGTGGACATAATCGGATACGGCTTTCATGCCGTCGGGAAATTTGCTCCTGTCGGGAACGATCTTTCCGGTGGCTGCGTCGCGTTCCTTTTCGCTCCAGCAGTCGTCAATGACGAGATATTCATATCCCGCGTCGCGAAGTCCGAGCTCGATCATCTTGTCGGCTGTCTCTTTGATAAGCTCCGCGTTGATGTTCTCGCCGAAGGTGTTCCATGTGTTAAAGCCCATGGGCGGTTTTCTTGAAAGCATTTGTTTTCTCCTCTGCTTGATTTTTTTGCTTTGTGTAATATAAGTTCACCGAAAGAGGCGACTTTATTCAGCCGAAATCATACCGAGCGGCACAGTGCTGTCAGCAGACTGCGTCCGACTGAACAAGTGAAGGCTCGACATAGTGATGCTCAAATGTTGTAGAACCGTCCGATGCAATCGAGAGTGTGGAGCCGCCGTTCATTTCGGGCGTCCAATAGCAGCCCTCGCCCGTTTTCATGCCGTAGGAAAGACGGATTCCCTTGTAGAGAATTGACGAGCAGTTGATGTGGTCGTGACCGACAACCATATCCTTTGTGCTGCCAAGCTCCTTGCATACATCAAAGAAACCGTTGCGATTATCGTCTCTGGGTGAGCAAACCTTTTCATCATTCCGACCGAAAGAAGTATCGGCGTATTCGGGGTTATATTCGCCCGTATCCGCGTTCCATGCAGCATTCCATGCGTCGCCGTACTCGTTGACGGGGATATGCATGAAAACGGAGCTTTGAACCGTGGCGCCGTTCTCGGCTGCAATGCCGTTAACCGCCCACCTGTACCAGCTTATCTGATTGTCCCAAAGGTGGTCGTAGCCGCCTCCTTTTGCATCGGAATGCGTATCCATCATAAACAGTGTGTGAACTGTTTTTCCGTTTTCGGTAACATTGATAATGTAGTTTCCGTAGCCCATGTCCTTCGGGCCGCACTCAAACAGGCAGTTTTTCGCCTCCGACATCTGATAAGCCGCCCAGAATTCACTTACAAGACCCTGCCCGTCGTGGTTTCCCATTACGGCTGCCCACGGAATGCCGTAGGAATCAATAAATTTAATAAGTTTAAGATATGCGAGCGGCGCCCACGCGTTATCGCCGGTCATCGTAATGAGATCGGGACGAAGCTCGGTGATGAGCTTGTCCATCGTCTTTTCAGCCATTTCACCGGCAGAACCGTATGATTCTATATCGCGAAGCTGAACGTCCGTGAAGTTGAGCACGACAAAATCCCTGTCGGGCTGCTTTTCGAGCGAAACCGCATATTTCTCGGACGAATAACTCATCGACTCGTTCCAATCGTAAAAAAACTTGTCTTCGCCGCCGGCAAAAGACGGACTGACGGGGAACATTATCACAACAAGAGATGTAATAAACGCAACCGCCGCTTTAAAGAATGCTAACATTTTTCTTTCTCCTTTTCAGACAGATATTTGTAAGACTATATTACTATAAAACATATTTAAATTGCAATACTTTTTTGTAAAAAGATTACAAACCGTTTTTTCTGTGCCGCACTTAAATTTGATAAAACCCGACCTTTTTCATGACCTTGCGCACGGTGCGGCGGGCAATCGCACGCGCCTTGTCCGCGCCCTCGGCGGCACATTTTTCTATATACGCCTTATCGCCGAGAATACGCTCATATTCCTCGCGAAGCGGTCGCAGCTCCTCCGCGACAGCCTCCGCCACGGCAGCCTTGAAATCACCGTAGCCTTTGCCCTCAAATTCTCTCTCGACATCGTCCATGCCTTTGCCTGTACAGCAGGAATATATTGTCATAAGGTTGTTTATTCCCGCTTTTCCCTCGCCGTAATAAACGCGTGCTTCCGAATCGGTAACAGCTCCCTTTATTTTTTTGACAATAACGTCGGTAGGGTCGGTAAGTGAAATAAACGCCTTCACATTCGGGTCTGACTTGCTCATCTTCTTTTCAGGCTCCTGAAGCGAAAGAATCTTCGCGCCGTGCCTGCCGATATACGGCTCGGGAAGTTTGAAAACATCGCCGTAGATTCCGTTAAAACGCGCGGCAATGTTGCGTGCAATTTCAAGGTGCTGCTTCTGGTCGTCGCCTACGGGCACCATGTCCGCATTGTAAAGCAGAATGTCGGCTGCCATCAGAATGGGATAAGTAAACAGCCCCACGTTGACATTGTCCGCATGACGTGCGGATTTGTCCTTAAACTGCGTCATTCTTGACGCTTCGCCGAACTGCGTATAGCAGTTGAGAATCCATCCGAGAAGCGCGTGCTCCTGAACATGACTCTGCAAAAAGACAATGTTTTTGTCGGGATTCAGTCCGAGCGCGAGAAGCATCGCATACATCTCTATCGAGCGGCGGCGCAGGTCGGCGGGCTTGCTTCTCACGGTTATCGCGTGGAGATCGGCAACGCCGAAAATGCAGTCGTTGTCCTCCGCCATCTCATGCCAGTTCTTGAAAGCGCCGAGATAATTGCCGAGCGTCGGTGTGCCCGATGCCTGAACAAGACTCAGCACAACTTTTTTGCTGTCATTTGAAACATTTTCCATAATAATTCACTCCGTGGTTGATTCGGATTCAAAAATTCATGCCTCGGAATTACGACAAACAAACTTCCCCGCTCAAGTTTTTTCGCCGCCCGACGAAAATAAAACGGACATTCTTCTTGTCTTGCATAATTTCCGTGCCGAACCGTAAATCCGGAAAAATGATTTGATAAAACGTATCACGCGGCATTTTACAGTCGGAATGTGCCTTTTTTCCGCTTTTAATACGTCCCCATATTTTTACATTATATATTAGCACGTTTCGACGGGAAATGGAAGTGATTTTGAAAACTTTATGAATAATCGTCCGCGCTATTGAAAAAATCGCGTTTCGGTAGTAAAATAGACTTGATACGACAGAATAATGTCGTGCAAAAGGAGACTCTTAAAATGTTAAAAAGAACAGTGGCGCTCGGCACAGCGGCTGCCGTCGCGCTTTTAAGCATTACCGCGCTTTCGTCCTGCAAAAAGGACGGCGGCACACCCGAAACAACAGGCTCCGCCGTCACCGAAGCCGAAACCGGCGGCGTAAATACGGCGGGAATCACCGATCCGCTCACGGGCATGTCGGGCTATGACGAAAAATACGTCGGTCGGAAGCCTGTTGCGATTGTCGTCGAAAACTCCCCCGCCGCACGTCCGCAGTGGGGCATGAGCACACCCGATATTCTCGCCGAATACGAGGTTGAGGGCGGAATTACGCGCATGCTTTGGCTCTATTCAAACATAGACAAGGTGCCCGACAAGGTCGGTCCCGTGAGAAGTGCGCGCCACTACGCGGTCGAGCTTGCACTCGGTCTTGACGCTCTTTTCGTACACTGCGGCGGCAGCGATTTTGCCTATTCAACAATTAACAGCCACGTAAACAACGGCACCATGAGCGAAATCGACGGCATGAAATCACAGCCGTTTTTCGAGAGAGATCAGACGAGAAACGTTTCGAGCGAGCACCGCCTTGTTTTGAGAGGAAACGGACTTCGCGACTGGGTGACTTCCAAGAGTGTAAATATGACGCTTAATGACGCGTATAAAGCGCCGTTTTCGTTCAACGCATCTACAGTCGCTCCGAACGGAAAGGACTGCACCGACGCAAAAATCTCGTTCTCCGCGTCCTACAATTATGAGTTTAAGTACGACGCCTCCACCGGAAAATACAATTGCTTCCTTAATTCCAACGCACGCAAGGACGACAGCGGCACGCAGTGCGCATATAATAACGTCATTGTGATGTATGTTGACATGGAATCCATGGGCACGGCAGCGGGTCACCAAAACGTCAGGTTTGAAAACGGCGGCACCGGACTTTACATAAGCGCAGGCAAATGCGAAGAAATAAAGTGGACAAAGACAAGCGACACGGATATGATAAGGCTCACGGGAGCGGACGGCTCCGCGCTCACTCTCAACCCCGGCAACTCATATCTCGGTCTTGTGAGAAGCACGCAGCAGAGCGCAACAAGCATAAGCTGACGGAAATTGAAAGACGGCGCCCGACAGCGTCCTTTTAGGCACTTTTCGCTTTTCTTTGCTTTACTAACAAATTGCGTATTGCAATACAGAAAAACGGCTCCCGCGAGCCGTTTTTTTCTTTAATGCTTTGCACGGGCAGCCGTAAATTTCCGCTTAACCGAAAGCCTTGCGCAGGCAGCCGTAAATTTCCGCTTAATCGAAAGCCTTGCGCAGGCAGCCGTTAAATTTCCGTTTAACGGGTTTCGCTACTCTTGCGAAGCCGGTTTTTTGCAATAATATTTTACTGCTTTGTCAATACTTTTCCGCTTCGTCCACACTCAAAACAAACACGGTTGCGCCGCCTACCTTTACCCTGCTGCCGAGCGCACCGTCCGCAAAGCCTCTGCCGAAGCTCTCCGTTGTGGCGGCATTATGCACACGTTCGCTGCAATGCTTCGCGATAATTTCCTTTGCCATGCCCACGCGCTCATCCTCCGTGCCTATCAGGAGCGTGGTGTTTCCGACCATGAGAAAGCCTCCCGTTGTGGAAAGCTTTGTCACGGTGAAATTTGCCTTTGTGAGCGCAGCCGCAACGACCGCGGAATCTTCATTGTTAACAATTGCAATAATCAGCTTCATAATATGTCTTTCTCCCTTTCCGGAATTACAGTTTCGGTTCAAGCATTCGGCGCGAACGCTTGTCAAGCCTGTTGATGTCGGGCACCTCATAACGGTTGTCGTCGGCATCCTTTATCAGCACGCGGCCGTCATAAAGCGGCTTAACGGACGCAATGTGATTTCGAATTTCAAACGTGATAACGCCGTGATCCGTCTCGACGGTCCACATCCATATCTGAAATTTTTCGCTCATACTTATAAAACGCTTTATTTTCGGAATCATATAATATTCCTTAAGCGAATTTTCAACCGCCGCAGCCGAATCGGAATCGAGCGATTTCAAATCGCGTATAACAGCGACCGGCTCACCGTCATGCGTCATCAGGGAAATATATTTCCCCGAACCGGACTTCGGAAAAAGCCTGTGAGCCTCAAGCTCCGCAAACTTTTCTTCGGTAAAATAAAATTCAACATCAAGAAATATTTTTCCGTTTTGCGTAATTCTGACTTCGGGTCCGTCAATGTATCTTATCATATGTCCGCACCTCTCATTCAAAGTTTTCGGCACGCTTCTGCGCCATAAGCTGCTCACCCATGGACTGTATCTGAATCAGCTTGTAATATTTGCCCTTTTTCGCCATCAGTTCTTCGGGCGAGCCGAACTCAATAATTTCGCCCTTGTCTACAACGGCAATTTTGTTTGCATTTTTAAGTGTTGAGAGTCTGTGTGCAATCATAAGCGTCGTGCGTCCGCGAATCAGACGCTCGATGGCCTCCTGAATAAGGTGCTCCGTCTCGGAGTCGACGGCGGCGGTCGCCTCGTCGAAAATGAGTATCGACGGGTTTTTCATGACCGCGCGCGCAATCGAAATGCGCTGCTTTTCACCGCCCGACAGACCCGTTCCGCGCTCTCCGAGCACCGTGTCATAGGCATCGGGCAGGCGGCAGATAAATTCGTGCGCATGCGCGATATCGGCGGCGCGAAGCACTTCCTCCACGCGGACATCACCTGCACCGTATGCAATATTGTTGAATATCGTGTCGCGGAACATGAGCGGCTCCTGCTGCACATATCCTATTTGGTCGCGGAAATAATCAAGGTCGATCTTTTTTATGTCCTGCCCGTCAACAAGAATCTCTCCCTCGTAATCGTCATAGTAACGCATTATCAGATTGATGAGCGTGCTTTTTCCCGAGCCGGTGGTGCCTACAATGCCGACAACGTCGCCCGGTTCAATGGTCAGACTGACATTTGAAAGGACTTTTTTGGAGCGGTCGAAAGAAAAGTTGACATTCTTAAATTCAATTTTACCGTCGATGCGGTCGGGAATGTTTCCCTTGCCGAAATCGTGTTCCGGCTCGGCGTCGAGTATGTCAAGAATTTTTTCGGCACTTGCAAGAGTGTTGCGATATGTGTCACTGAAATTTGCAAAAAACGTGACAGGCGCGTAGAACATCGAAGCATATGAAATAAACGAAACGAGAAGACCTATTGAAAATCCGCCCGTATCCCTGATAACGTAGCTGCCGCCCGAAAACCATATGACAAGAGAGCCGCATGTGACAAGGAACGTCATAAAGGCGGGAAAGAAACCGGCTATCTTTGCGGTTTTTGCATCTTCCTTCATCCATTCGTCGCAGTATGCGTCAAATTTATCTACCGTACGCTCCTCATTCGTAAACGCCTTTATGACCCTGATTCCGGGAATGGTATCCGTGAGAAGCCCCGAAATAGACGCGCCGCGCCGCCAAAGACGCATGTAGCGCGGTCCGACCTTTTTGCCGAAAACGCGCCCGATTATTACCACAAGAGGAATCGGAGCAAGCGAAAACAGCGTTAATTTAGGATTCATACATATCATTATGACAAGAATACCCACAAGAGTTAAAAACTGTACCACAGCCTCCTGTGAGATACGCAGCACAAAATTCTGAATTGTGCCCGTGTCGGAATTGATACGGTTAATAACAGAACCTGTGGAGGTTTTGTCATAAAATGTCATCGGCAGATGCTGCGACTTGGCGTAAATATCCTTTTTGAGGTCGATAACGATTCTGTCACCCGTCATTCTCAAAAGGTATGACCGCACCGCCGTAACGGCATACTGTAAAATATATACTCCGAGCAGCGCAAGAATCATCGTAATGAGCAGCTTTGAGTTTTTTTCGGGGAGAACATCGTCCACCATGTATCCCGTCACATATGGGGGTATAAGCGACATTGCCGTCGTAAATACGGACAAAAGCATGCATATTACAAGCATTTTCTTATGCGGCATTGCATAAGATGCAAATTTAGAAAACATTTTGCCTTTGCCCTTGCAATTAAGACATTCGGCATCGGGATTCGGCAGTTTACGTCCGCATTTGGGACAGAAGCTGCGGCGATGCATGTAGGCATTTTCAACAGGATAGAGCAAATCGTCCGAAAAACCGTTTTCAATAACGGAATTCACAAAATCGGCTCCTGCATCCGCAACCGACGCGACCGCAAAGGTAAAACGTGTCAGAATTCGCTTCTCACCTGTTTTCATTTCGACAAAGAACGCCGCATTACCGTACATTCTCTTTACCTCGGTCTTTTCGATTTCATCGAAGCCGACCGATACAGGCTCACCGCCGTATTCTCCGTCAAATGCATAGATTCGATTCTTTGTGAAACATAATGCGCTCTCGCGGTACTTCAGTGTCAGGCTTAAATCGCCCACAACGGTAAACAGCGGCGGTTCATCGGAGAAGGTTTTGTCGTAGCTGTCCTTAAATTCGTCGGGAAATGGCTTGTTGGTAAGCTGCTTCATCGGGTTTACCCCCTCTTTATGCGCTTAAGGAACGAAAAAATCCGTCTCGCTCCCATAAAAACGCGTTTTTTCACGGACATTATACGTGTTGCCCACAGTAAAGTCAAGAGTTATTTTTCCGCTGTCCCGGCATTGCGCAGCATGGGTTTAAAAATTGCACCATGCATTTTTTATTCGTCAATTTTATGTTCCCCCGTCGCCCGACCGAACGGCACATGCTCACGTTTTCCACCTACAAGAGGTAAAGTAAAGCACAAAACCCGACCGCCTGAAACGGCAAAAAGTCGGCAGCGACAGCAAGGCGTTGTGAGCGCGTTTACAAGCGAACAGCCGAGCCGAGCGAGACTTTTTGACGAGAGGAGGAGCAAGACAAGC
>OLHA01000942.1_pt1 | contig 16269 bp, 13 predicted proteins | sample 1605961 | NCBI WGS metagenome assembly OLHA01 (sample SAMN03283288) | human gut metagenome | biome: human-associated habitat; material: feces | host: Homo sapiens | place: Peru | collected 2012
AAGCTTGAAACTGCAATGGAAGCAGGTGTTCACAAGTATGGCAAGAATCCATGGACTGGTAAGGACGTGGAAGGTGTGGAATACCAACCAAACTACACTACCATTCAAACCGATGGTAATGTGGCAGACCTCAATGGTTGGAGCTCTCGCACCACTTACATGTATGCTTGCCAAGGTTTCATTCGTATCTCTAAGACCAGCTTTGGTGGCGACCTCGTTTCTCCTAAGTTTGCTTCTCTCTCTAAGCCAACCGACGTGAAGCTTTCTTGGCAAGGTATTGGCTACACCTCACTCATTAAACTTAATGATGATGGCTCTTACAAGTCAGGTGGCGTGCACGACCATCAATACTACTATGTGGCTGTGCTCGGTGCAGGTGAAATTGAAGGTGCTGCCAAGATGAACAAAGTGGCTTACAAGGATGAAAACATGAACGACATTGAAGTGAATGCTGCTCTTGTAAAGATTCCTACCGACTGCTTCGTGACTATGGACACTCTCCAAGCATGGACTTTCGAAGGCACTAAGAACGAACTCACTATCAAGGGTGCTACCGCTGAAACTCAAGTGGTGTTTATGTCTACAATTCCTAACTTCACCAAGACAAAAACCACTGACTACTCTACCGCTGAAATGCCTCTTGACGAAAACGCTCCTCACGGTGTGAACAAGAAGGTTAACCGCGTGATTTTCGACAACATCAAGGTTGTGGTTGCTGACCCATCAGGTGTGAACGACATCAACGTGGCTAAGGAAGTGAAGGTTCGCAAGGTGATTGAGAACGGTCAAGTGCTTATTATCTCTGGCGACAAGAAGTACAACTTGATGGGCGCAGAAGTGAAGTAACTTTGCCTCACACAGATCCCACGGATCTCGCAGAATTTCTGTTGTGGGCGTTAAATCCCACAGATAGTTTCCGCAGGGCTCTAAAAAAAATAAAACACCCATTAAATCCAATTTGCGGATTTAATGGGTGTTTTATTTTTTCAGACCCTTCCGACCCAATCGGACCCATCGGATCTCAACTTGTTGACTTGTTGACTTTTATTACAAAAATATGAATATTTGCTTTTTGATGAACATTATTCAGAAAAGATGTGTAACTTTGCTTCATCATATTTTAACCTATTAAAAAAACGTAATATATGAAAAAGATTTACTCTAAAGTTTTGGTGTCTGCATTTGTTGCAGCAAGTTCATTTTTCGGTGCACAAGCCGAAGAAGTAGTGGTTCTTCAAGAAAATTTCGACAAGCTTGAAACTGCAATGGAAGCAGGTGTTCACAAGTATGGCAAGAACCCATGGACTGGTAAGGACGTGGAAGGTGTGGAATACCAACCAAACTACAACACCATTCAAACCGATGGTAATGTGGCAGACCTCAATGGTTGGAGTTCTCGCACTTCCTACTTGTATGCTTGCCAAGGTTTCGTTCGCATTTCAAAGACCAGCAATGGTGGCGACCTTGTGTCTCCTAAGTTCGCATCGCTCACCGAAGCCACCGATGTGAAACTCTCTTGGCAGGGTATCGGTTACTCCTCTGCGTTTAATTTTAATGCAGATGGCACTTACAAGTCGGGTGGCAAACACGATTACCAATACTATGGTGTGACAGTGCTCGGCGCTGGCAAAATTGAAGGTGCTGCTAAAACCACTAAGGTGAATTATTTTGATGCTGATGGCAAGGCCCTTGTAGTGGATGCCGCTGTGGTGGAAATCCCCAGCGATTGCTTTATCACTGGCGACACACTCCAAGCATGGGGCTTTGAAGGCACTAAGAAAGAACTCACCATCAAGGGCGCAACTGCCGAAACTCAAGTGGTGTTCCTGTCGTTGATTCCTAAAGTGAAAACCACCGACTACACAACCACAGAATTCCCAATCGCTACCGACGCTCCTCACAAGGTGAACAAGGGCGCAAACCGTGTGATTTTCGACAACATCAAGGTTTCATACAATGCCATTTCATCAGCCATCACCGATGTGACCGCTGCTAAGGAAGTGAAGGCTCGCAAGGTGATTGAAAACGGTCAAATCTACATCATCGCCGGCGACAAGAAGTACAACTTGATGGGCGCAGAAGTGAAGTAACTCTGCCTCACACAGATTCCACGGATCTCGCAGAATTTCTGCTGTGGACGTTAAATCCCACAGATTCTTCCGCTGGGCTCTAAAAAAAATAATACACCCATTAAATCCAATTTGCGGATTTAATGGGTGTTTATCTTTTCGGTCCCATCAGCCCTATCGTCACCCCCACTCGTTGACTCGTAGACTCGTTGACCTGTTGACTCGTTGACTCGTAGACTCGTTGACTTCAGAAACTCGGCATGTCGGTGTCGAGGGGGCAATTGATGAGATACACTTGCGAGCGAGCGCGGGTGATGGCGGTGTAGAGCCAACGGTAGAAATCGAGTTGAGTGAAAGCGTCGGGCATGATAGCCCCCATATCTATAAACACATTCTGCCACTGTCCGCCTTGCGCCTTGTGGCATGTGATGGCATAGGCGTATTTCACTTGCAGCGCATTGAAATACGGATTTTTCTTCAGTTCACGATAGCGGGTGCGTTTGTCGCCTGTGAGTTCCGCCATCACCGAGGTGTAGAGCATCTCGCTTTGTGCGGCGGTGAGTGCTGGCGTGTCGCTGCTGAGGCAGTTGAGAATGATTTTCACATCCATTTCGGTGTTGCCATGGTCGGGAAACTCCACCGTCACGTTGGCGAAGTCGAGTCCATAGCGGCGCTCAATCTCACCCCACACACGCTTCACCCTCACCACATCACCGTTGGCAATGAAATCGATTTGTTCGTAGTCGTTCGCCCAATAGTAATTGTTTTTGCTCACCAGCAGCATATCGTCGCTCACCAACTCATCCTCACGATAGAGAATACTGTTGCGAATGCCACGGTTGAAGAGCGTGGCGCGCTTATTGCTGCGTGTCACCACTATGGTCTCGCTCATGCCGTCGCGGTCGTAACTGTCGCTGATGGTTTCGAGCAGAAACTCGCCCGTCACGTTGTCGATGTCGTCGAACCGCAGCAGTTCCAACTTCGGTGCGCACAGCACGCCGCTCTCCATCACATTTCGCAGAATGGTGGCGTTGAACAAAATGCCGCTCTCTGCCGCCTGACGCGCAATTTGCTTCAGGTTCACGCTGTAGATTTGCAGGGCGTAACTGCGCAGAAATTCGGCGTTGAGGGCAGGACTTTCGCTTTGCCCCACAGGAGGCAACTGCGCCACATCGCCCATCAGCACCAATCGGCAACCGATGCCGCTATACACATAGTGGATAAGGTCGTCGAGCAATCGGCCTGTGCCAAAGAATGAACCTTCGCTGCTATTGGAAATCATCGACGCCTCATCTACGATGAAAATGGTGTCGGTGTGCTTGTTCTCGGCAAGCGAAAACCCATCAGAGAGGTAACTGTTCTGGCGATAGATTTTGCGGTGAATGGTGTAGGCTGTATGCCCAGAATACTCCGTGAAAACCTTCGCTGCGCGCCCTGTGGGAGCCAGCAGCACCGTCTTCCGTCCGCGACAGGTGAGCGCCTTCACTATGCCGCCAATCATCGAGGTTTTACCAGTACCGGCATAGCCATTCACCAGCATCACAGCCTGTGGGTGGCCGTAGAGCATGAAATGGGCAAACGCCGCCAGCAGTTCCATCTGCTCATCGTTGGGCTCGTAAGGCAGACAGTTGACCACTTCTGTGGCAAACTCAATGCTGCGTGCGTCTGTGGTGCTGACACCTTCAGGGAGTAAGTTATGCGTTTTCACTAAATCCATATCACAAATTTACAGAATTTTTGCTACAATCAAGCAAAAATTCACTATCTTTGCACTCGCATTTGTGGCGCAACGGCAATTTCGCATTGCCAAGAGCGCACGCGCAAATGGAGTGATGCTCGAGTGGCTGAAGAGGCACGCCTGGAAAGCGTGTAATCGTCAAAAGCGATTCGGGAGTTCGAATCTCCCTCACTCCGCACTTTTTCTAAAACACGCTAACGCCCACCCACGCGCCAGCGTGTTTTTTTTATTCGAAAGGAAATGGAACAGGGATATATACATGTTTATACCGGGAATGGTAAGGGGAAGACTACTGCTGCCTTTGGGCTGGCGGTCCGTGCGTTGTGCACTGGCAAGAATGTGGCGATTGGGCAGTTTGTGAAATCGATGAAATACAACGAGACTAAGGCGGAAGCACTGTTCAACGGCGCAAACCCCGACTTCGGGCGGCTGCATATCGAGCAGTTGGGCTATGGTTGCTGCCTCGACAGAATGCTCGATGAAAGGGATAGGCAATCGGCAAAAGACGGACTTGCCGTTTGCCGTCAATGGTTGCGCAGTGGCGAGTGGGATGTGGTGATTCTTGACGAACTCACTATCGCTACCAGCATGGAACTGCTGTCGGTGGACGAAGTGCTTGATTTGCTTTCGGAGAGGAATCCCGCCACAGAAGTGGTCATTACCGGCCGTTACGCGCCACAGCAGCTGATCGAAGCTGCCGACCTCGTGACCGATATGCAGGAGGTGAAGCACTACTACGCCCAAGGCGTGCTCTCACGCCCCGGCATCGACAGATAATAATGTGAACCAGGCTATATTCTTTGTCTTGAGAGTAAAAAAAGAGGCTGTGCCAAAATTCTGGCACAACCTCAACATTTAGAAGTCCTTTTAAATATTATCTGCGGCAGCTTTAATGCGGTCGGATAAATCATACAATGCGCTTTTCAGCATTTGAGCCTCATCATCGCTAAACTTTCCGGTTCCACCGTTACCGTCAATTCCGTCCATCTTGTGATAAAGCCAAGAACTTGACTTGCCGAAATACCTGCGGGCAATATCTCTCCAAGTGATTGACAGCAAAATATCACTCAACTTTGATTTCATCGTCTGTTCCATAATTTGTGAATATTTTAATTGTGTCGTTATTAATAAAGCCCTTTTAAGAACCCCTCTGCTTGTAGAGGGGTTCGGACGAATCATTTGTCCTCTTCGTCCGCTGGCGGCATTTCGACTAATTCGTCGAACAGCTGTTGAGCATACCAAACCAAATTCTCATATCCGTTAGGATAGGCTTTTCGGATATTCCTGATTGCTTCAATCAGCTCAAGCTCCGCATTACTTAAAAGGGCTTCGTTCATAACCTAAATAGTTTTTGAACACCACAAAATTACTACACTTTTTCGTACTAGCCAAATAGTTACTACACTTTTTCGTACTAAACACACAAAAAAAATAGCTCCACGATGTGGAGTATCGCAGAGCTATGTGCCTGAATTAACAGGCTAAGTCCTTTTAAGTAATGTGCAAATATACTGTCTTTTTTTGTTTCTCAAAAATTTTAATCGAAGAATTTAGAGGAGGGTGGAGCGTTTGTAGTCGGATTTTTTGATGATTTCTGACGAGTTGGGCACTTGGCGTATCACGATTTTGTCCCAGCCGTTCTCGCCGATGTTTAACGATGCTTTGAATTGTTGCAAAGTGTCGTCGGTGGGAACGAATTGCACACGCTCAACTTTTGTCTGTTCTTCGGGTGGCACATCGCCAACGAGCCCTGATGAGCCTTTTTTATATCTGTAAACCGACACTTCCATCGACTTAATCATATAATCGGAGTTTGATGCGTCGTATTCCATATCGAGGCGACTGATAAGCGCATCTGTCACGTATTTTGAGACGATACGTGCGTTGTAGTTACTTGTAAGGCAAACGCTTAAATCTGCTATAGGATACGACACGTCGCAGCGTTTTTCAGAATTGCCGCTTGTGAGTTGGGCTTGTCCGCTCATGGCTACCAAAATCGCCATAACGATAAAAGAGAAAATTTTCTTCATATTGTCCAATAGTTTGTTAAAGTAATTAGATATTCACAAAGTTAAGGAAAACTTAGCGATGAAATGGCGTATTGGGCAGAAAATCGTAATTTTGTAGTTTTTTAACAAAACCCGATGCAGTCTTTTCGCTTTTCGATGCCTCTTAATATAAAGCACAAAAGCCGATACTGCTCACATGGATTTAAAAATGCTTATAGAAAGGGTGAAAGCAGACGATGCCGACGCTTTAAATACGATTTACGAGGCGTATGTTCCGATGATGAGGAATGTGTGCTTCAGCATCACGAAAGCTGACGAGGACACGGTGAATGACCTCGTTCAGGACGCTTTTATCCTTGCTTATTACTCCCTTGAAAAACTGAACGACGAGGAAAAGTTTGGCGAGTGGGCAGCCGCGATTACTAAAAATGTGTCGCTCAAATATTTGGAGCGAAAGCGAAAGGTAAAATTCATGCCACTGTCCCACTACTTGGATAATATGAATGTGGAGAGTGGAGTTTCGGCTGATGCCGTGTTGGCAGAAAAAGAACTCATACAACTCATCGACCGTTTGCCAGAGGGCTACGGCAAGGTGTTCAGAATGTCGGTGATAGAGGGGCTTTCGCATAAAGAGATAGCCGAGCGTCTGGGCATTGAACCTCATAGTTCGTCGTCGCAGTTGGCGAGAGCAAAAGCCATGCTTCGGAAAATGATTAACCGACGAATGCTTGCCGTGATTTCGGCGATTATTGTCATGATTCCACTTTGCAAATACCTGTTCCAAAGGAGAGGCACCGAGGAAAAGAAAACGGTGACGGCAAAGGTGGAAGGCACAAAAGTGAAAAGCAAAAAAACGCAACACATTGCCACACAACCAAGTGTCACGCCTACTGTGTCGAACAATTATTTCACAAAAACATCCAATACCCCCCCCTCTGCCACAAGGCGGTGCGGATTTGGATTCGATGCCTAAAAATGCTATGCTTGAAATTCGCGACACGGCAATCAACATTGCTGTCGCAGTTCCTCCCACCGACTCTGTGGCTCGCGACAGCATACAATACAATATCCCAATTTTTGAAAACCACATGGCTGAAGATGGCTCAAAGAAGCACAAAAACAAGTGGCAACTCCTTGCCGCAGGCTCATTGGGACCCGCTTTGGTTCAAAACGCTTATAAACTGTTTGCCGGAATTGGTGACGACATCACCGACTCACCTTCCACAGATATACCAAAAGTGATTTCCACATGGGAAGACTATTACAAGTTTCTTGTGCGGAAAGGTGGCAAAGTGTCGCCCGATACTGCGGCGCTGATAACCATCGCAGAGCACAACACAGGCAAAATTGTGGAGCGTGAGCAGCACGACAAGCCTATCACTCTGGGATTGGCATTAACGAAATCGCTGGGCAAGAATTGGAGCATCGAGTCGGGATTGCAATACTCGCTGTTGAAGTCTAATTTCACAATGGGCGAAGGCGCATACTATATCCAGCGCACTCAAAAAGTCCATTATTTGGGATTGCCATTCCGCCTATCCTACAAGTGGCTTCGCTCAAAGCGATGGTCGGTGTATTCTTCGGCTGGCGTGCTGCTGAATATTCCTTTGGTTGGTGAGGCTAAAGAGCGATATGTGACCGACACCACGATACCTTACAAAAACAGTTGGCACTTCACCCCATCGTGGCAATGGTCGGTGGGTGCAGGCGTGGGCGTGCAATACAATTTGTCGCCAAACTGGGGCATTTATGCCGAACCCACATTTAATTGGTACATACCCAATGGCAGTTCCATTCACACCATCTGGACAGAGCATCCATTCACGGTTACGGCTCCGTTTGGCGTTAGGTTCACTTGGTAAAATATGGTGGCGTATGCAGTCTTTTAGGCTCTTGTGGCATCTTAATGTGATAGAAGCACAAAAGTTTCTACTCACTAAATGTACAGCACAAAAGACTACTTACAAAACGGGGTGTTATACCTCAACAATATTTTGCGACCTCGCCACAAGAAATTGAGCACATTGATGCTCTACTCCACCACCAAATGCCAATCGCGCTGCAAGCATTGCTCCATTTGGCAAAAACCAGTAGAGCACCTTTCGCTTTCCGACATCAAAAAGATAATGGCAAGCAAGTGCGTGACACGAAACACCACGGTGGGGCTGGAAGGCGGTGAGTTTATTCTCCACCCAGAGGCAGAGGCAATCATGGAGTGGTTTATGAACCATCACCCCAACTACACGCTCCTGTCGAACTGCCTAAATCCGCCAAAGGTAATCAATGCCGTGCGTCAGTACCGGCCAGCGCACTTGTATGTGTCGCTTGATGGCGACAAGGATGCGTATAAGGCGATGCGTGGGTGCAATGGCCACGACAAGGTGATAGAAGTGGTGGAGGCATTGAAAGACGAAGTGCCGATTTCGCTGATGTTTTGCCTCTCGCCGTGGAACAGCTTCGCCGACATGGACTATGTGATTGGCGTGGCTAAGCGCTATGGCATAGATGTGCGCATCGGAATTTATGGCACGATGGACTTCTTCGACACCACAGCCGAACTGCTCACCGCCGACATGGAGAATTATATCCAACGCATTCCGCACAGCATACACGACACGGAAGAGAATTTCGATTTTGTGGCACTGTATGAGGAATGGCGAAACGGAAATCTCCAACTGCCCTGCCAAAGCATATTCAGCGAACTGGTGATACACTCCAATGGCGATGTGCCGCTGTGCCAAAACCTTGATGTGAAGTTGGGCAATATACACACCTGCTCGCTCGACGACATATTCAACTCGCGCAACACTTGCAAAATTCAATGCAAGCACTCAAAGGAGTGTAACGGTTGCTGGATTAATTTCCACCGCAAATACGACCTGATATTGCTGCGGAATTTCGAGAAACTGTTGCCCAAAAGGCTGATAGAACTGTTCTACGGCAAATATCAGTGGACAAGCGATAAAAAAGAAACTTATCAACAATATTTCAAACGGATTGCTGACAGATGAAATATATCGAACATTTAATTGCACGCTACAAGCACTTGCGGAGCGTAAGGCAGCTGAGCCAGTCATACAAAGGGAAATATGCGTTTGTGGGCATAGGCAACCACAGCACCAACAACCTTTACCCTGTGCTCGACTATCTTCATGTGGGACTGAAATACATTTGCTGCAAATCACCCGACAAGTTGCCGCTCATCGAAGCCGCCTACCCGAATGTGTGTGCCACCACCTCGCTGGAGCGCATTTTAAGCGACGATGAGGTGAAGGGCGTGCTGGTGTCGGTTTCGCCACAGGCGCATTTTCATATCGCATCGCAGGTGATAAGCAGCGGCAAGGCGCTGTTTGTGGAAAAGCCACCATGCCAAACTCAAGAGGAATTGATGCGGCTGTTGAGTATGGGAAAGGATGGAAAACACGCACCTGTGGTAGTGGGACTTCAAAAGCGCAATGCTCCCGCTACCCGAATTTTGAAAAAGGAGTTGAAGAAATGTGGTGGCTATATGAACTACAACCTGAAGTATCTCACAGGCGCATATCCAGAGGGCGATGCCTTGCTCGACCTCTTTATCCACCCATTGGATTATGTCACATTCTTGTTTGGCAAAGCAGAGGTGCTGTGCGCTGAAAAGATTGAAAACCACACATTGCTGCTCACGCTCAAGCATGAAAAAGCCAGCGGTGTGCTCGAACTCTCCACAGGCTATTCGTGGTGCGACGCAAGGGAAAGTTTGACGGTCAACACCCATAAGGGCATTTACGAAATGGAGCAAATGGAAAGTTTGCAATTCCGAAGCAAACAGTCCACGCTGTTGGGCGTGCCCATGGAGAAGGTTCTCCCAAAGCCTTCTGTCAGAATTGATTTGCTAAATAGAAATAATTTCGTGCCCACCATTCAAAACAATCAAATAGTCACACAAGGCTACTTCCACACCATCAAAAGTTTTGTTGATGCAGTGGAAGGCGGCACATCACCCACAGCGCAATCGCTGGAATCGATAATCGATACCTATTCGCTTTTGGAGGCAGTGCGTGCCTCACTCGGCATATAGTCGTATTCAGTTTTTGGGCATGTATTTGGTGTGGTCTTCGGAGGCTTCGTCGGGAGGGGTTGACGGAGCGGGCTCTGGGGATTGGGTGGTTTGTTTTGCTTTTGATTCGAGGTGCGTGATTTCCTCTTGCAACTCTTTATGCACTTTTGTGATGCCCTCTTTGCTGCGGTGGAGACTGCGCTCAATGCTGTCGTCGATGGTGCGTTCAAGCGTTTGGTTGAACTTGAATGGGAAAAGTGAAATGATGCACGACACCAGCGACATCCACATCAGCGTGTTGCTTGCATAGTAACCGATGTTCAGTTCCTTCACCTTGAAGCCCTCCATGCGTGCGGCTTGGTCGCCGATGAGTTCAGGGTCGTGGTTCAGGTCCCAAGTCTCGAAAAATAAATCGGGCTTGCTGAAAAACACAATGCCTGTAACGATTATGGCTGCGGTGACCACACCCCAATAGCGGTGCTTGTTGGAGTTGATAGCCACGCCAGCGAAGCAGGCGATGAATGGGAGAAGTGCGAATATAGTTTTCAGTAAACTGAAATTTTCTGTTATAAGTCCTGCCGAGTAACTTAACCCCGTGATACTTCCAGCGAGGTCCATCGTGCGGAAAGGCAGAAACACGTAGCAAATGATAGCTGCAATCAAGAGTATGTTGGTGATTGGTTTCATTGTTGTAGAGGATATAGGCTATACTTATATTTATATTGTATATTGTTTGCGAATATAGCTATTTTTTTCCAAAAATGCAAATTTCACCCCGTCGACCACAGTGAGAAAATCCTGAATAATTCATCAATGCAATAATTCGAAAACGCGAAAATTCAATTCTTCAAATATTTCTAATTGTGGTTGGGAATTGGTGTGGTAGGGGCAAAAAAATTAGTGGCAGTTTCACAACTCCCACTAACACTAAACCTTAAAAATCTAATTCTATGAAAAAACTTACGACAAATGTACACCACTTTATTGATTTGCACAAGAGTTTTTCCAATTTTTTTTAATATTTTTTCAAAATGATTGAAAATTTATGGATTTTTGGAGTTTTCAGAAAAAAATACCTACCTTAGCACCATATATCAAACGCTATTTGAACCGTATGCCCCGATTTGAATTAAATATCCTCGGCTGTGGCTCTGCCACGTCAACGCTTCGCCATTTGCCCACATCGCAAGTACTGAACGTTCGCGACAATGTAATGATGATTGACTGTGGCGAAGGCGCCCAACTTGAAATGCGTAGGCGAAAGCTGAAATTTGCCCGACTGACCAACATTTTCATCTCGCATCTGCATGGCGACCACTGTTTCGGTTTGCCTGGCTTGCTATCTACTCTGGCGCTCCTTCAGAAGTCGAGCAGCGTGACGGTGCATATTTTTGAGGACGGCGCGGAAATGTTTCGCAGCATGATGGATTATTTCTGCCGCGATAGGTGCTACGAGTTGCGTTTCAATGTCATCACGAAAGAGCCCCGTGTGATTTATGAGGATTCTGCCATCACGGTGCGCACGTTTCCGTTGCGCCATCGTGTGCCAACCGTGGGCTTCGTGTTTGAGGAAAAGGCGAAGATGCGACATGTGAATGCCGAGGCAGTGCGAGCCTTTGAGGTGCCGCAGCATTTTATGAATAGTTTGCGCCATGGCATGGACTACGTTACGCCTGCCGGGGTGGTGATTCCAAACGAGAAATTGACCACCGCCGCCGATGCATCGGTGAGTTACGCCTACGCCAGCGACACCACTTACAGCGAACGAGTGATTCAGGCTGTGGAGGGCGTGGACTGGCTGTATCACGAGGCCACTTATGGCGATGAGTGTGAGGCGCAAGCGCGTCAGCGATTCCACAGCACGGCACGCCATGCCGCCATGGTGGCGAAAGAGGCAGGTGTGAAGCAACTCATTTTGGGCCACTACAGTTCGCGCTATACCGACGCGCGCCCCCTTCTCCAGCAAGCGCAAGAAGTGTTCCCCGCCACCCGACTGGCAAACGAGGGCGATTGCATCGATCTAATGAACTATTAAACCCAATTTTGATTAAACAGGTAGGGACGTGATAATTCACGTCCGCCCAAACAACTACTAATTTATTGATTAGTAATTATTTGAGCGGACGCGAAATGTTGCATTATAGTTTTTTAATTACCTATGGTGAGGTTGGTGTAGAAGCGGCCGTTTTGGTCGGTGTAGTAAGTGAGGGTGACATAGCCTTGACCTTCACCACCCCACCAACTCACGGTACCCTCGTAAGGAGTGGTGCGCGCATCTACTGGGCTGCCATAGGTGCCACAGAGCGTGTTGTAGAGGCGGTTGTACATCGCAAGGTCGCGGAATGCAAACGAATTGCTGAACATTGCCGATGCAAGTCCGCCGCCAGGCGCGTAGTTGAGCATCACGTTAGGCCAACTGTAGTTGAGCATTGGCACATCACGGAGATAAATCACATTGTCGTAGTAGCCGTCGATATTGTAGCCGTAGGTGAACAGGTGGTTGATTGACACCGAGAACACTGTGCCGAACTGAATGCCGAGCACACGGTAGATGCGTGGTGCCGAACTATACCATACCCATCCTGCGGGAACCACTGGGCGATGCACTACCCAAGGTGTTGGGCGCCATGGGCGATATGGTGGACGGCATGGGTGGCTCCAACTCCAACTGTTGTGGCGATAGTAATCGTGGTAGCGGCGGTTGAACTGGTTGTCGTAGCCACGAGGATTGCTGTGGTGTGGGTTGTGGTAGCCTGGACGACGACCATCGTAGTCCCTGCCATAGTCACGGTGTCCACTGTAGTGGTTGCCATAATTGCCGTTAGGACGGTCGCCACGGTCGTTGCCGTAGTGGTTTCCGTTATTACCATAGTTGTTGCCGTTAGGGCGATCGTCACGGTTGTGGTTGTCATTGTAACGGTTGCCTACACCGCTCTGAAACCCACTGTTATCGCTACGCTTTGGCGGTGTGGCGGTGCCATAACCCGGACGCTGACGCACTGTACCCACATTTTGCTGACGATAGTCTTGAGTGGGACCAGCATTGTAGCGTGGTGGTGTGGTATTGTCGCTGCGCTTAGAGGGCGTAGTGGTGCGTTCTGCCGAACGTGGTGTAGCACGTTGCGCCTGCACAGCAGTACGTCCCGCCGAACTACTGGCGGCACGTTCGTAACGCTGTGGCGTGGCTGTTGAACGACCTTGCGTGACATTCGACCTGCCATAAGACGAACGGCTCTGTGGGGCAGTAGAGCGCCTTTCTGAGTGCTGCACGGAAGGGCTTTGGCGATTGCCACCAAATCCACCGCGACGGCCTTGTGCGAAAGAGTTCACACTCACTGTCATGCCACCGATAAGCATGAGCGAAAGTATCGAGTTGCGGAGTGAAAGAGTTGTCATAAGCATATAGTATTGTGTACAAGCAAATGTACTGGTTTTAAATTCCTTTTGCACTTTAGACTTAACCATCAACAACTTGGTTTAACCCCACCCCCATTTTTACAAATTTTAACCCCGGATTAAATACCTTACTGCACAAAAAAAGTGGGGACGGTGTGGATGTGCCGTTCCCACTTTTTGGTGAGGTTAGTTATTTTTTGGGGGTTATTTCAAAATCTGGTTGATGAGGGTGGTGACGTCTGACACGTTGATTACGCCGTCGGCGTTGAGGTCGCAGAGTTCGGCGGGGAACGATGCGGTGCCCAGAATCTGGTTGATAAGGGCGGTGACGTCGGATACATCTACTGTGCCGTCGCCGTTTACATCGCCAATTTTAGCCACCTTCTTATACACGAATGAGCGTGTGGTGCCGTAGTCGGTGGCGCGGAGTGTGCCGCCTGTGTCGATGTACGACGATTTGGCACGCACATAATACGTTTTGCCATCTTCGAGCAGTACATTGTTCACCTTCAGTTCGCCGAGTGTGAGGGTGGTGGCGTTTTGATAATTTTTCATTGTTTCAACGAATCTTGCGCGTCCCCATGATGTGGCTGACGAACTGATTTCCACAATCATGTTTTCGGCTGCCACTTGGCGTTCGAGTTCTATTCGCTGGTTGCTGTTGAGCGTGGCGCCATCGGAAGCAGGTGTCACATACTTTGGTGCTACAGATTCGCCGTAAACGGTGGTGAACTCCACCGGTTTGCTCACCTCGTCGCCGAGGGTGATGCGCACATAATAGCGTGTGCCAGAGTGGAGAATGTAGAGCGGCACAGCGATTCTATTTTCAGTGCTCACGCCGCTGAATACGGTTTTGCCGTCAGAAAAATTCTCGTCGGTGCTGATTTCCACCTTCACCTCATCTGAGCCAGTGTTGGACCAGAGAATGGTGGGGGCGTTGGGTACATCTTGCATCAAATTGGTTGGATAGGTCACTTCCAGACGGTGAGGAGTGAACGCACGTGCCGCGCTGATACCGTCGTTGAAGTTGAGCGCACAGGCGTGCACTCTCCAATAGTGCTTTACATCGCTGTTCACGCCCTCAAACGAGGTGGAGACGGCGGTGGTGTCGGTCGTGGCGAAAGTGTGGGTCACATGCTTGAAGTCGGCATCGTCGGCAATCTCCACAGCATATTGCGAAGCGCCCTTCACACAGTGCCAAGTGAATGTGAATGGGTCGCTCACCTTCGCGCCTTCCTCTGGCGAAATCAGCACAGGTGCATCGAGGGTGGCATCTTGCGCGCCGAGGAACTTGGCGGTGTATTCGTTGCCGTAGCGGTCGAGCACGCAGATGGCATATTGATAGCCGGCGCGGTAGTTTTCGGGAATGGCGTATCGGGTGTCGTAGGTGATGCCGAGCAGATATTGCACATCTTTCTTAAATTCGGATTGTGGCACAGATTCGGGCACGGCATACACGGTGTAGCGCACATTGTCGAAGCCCGTCCACGACAGGTCGTAAGCCACCTTGCTCACATTCGACACGGTGCCAGGGTTGGTTGCCGATTTCCATGTCATGGCTGGTGGAAGAGCAGGGTAGGCATACACGGTGCGCTTCAAATAGTGGGCAAACGATTCCTTTGCGCCGAGGTTATAGAGGTATTTGCATGAATAGTAGATGCTGCCGGGAGCGTTGTCGTAGTTGGTCTCGCGGTTCATTTCCACCTGAGCCACATATTCGTCGTAAGAGGTGCTGTTGGGTCCGCTTGCCTTTGTGGCAGGAGCCATCTCGCCCTTGCTTGCGCCGGTGAGCGACTCAAGGCTGTGAGAGATATACACGTGGCGGCCAAACTTATGCGCCACCTTGCCCCACCAAGGGGTGATTTTGGCATAGTCGGCTGCGCTGTTGCCTCTGGTCCAGTAAACCTGTGGCGACATGTAGTCGATGGTCTTGGCTTGATACCATGCGATAGGATCGGAGAAAATGCTGCTGTATTGCCAATCGCTGCCAGGACATGGGTCGATACCGTATTTCTTCGCCACCGAACTACTGGAGCAAGCCACGCCAGCAGGCGAAATGCCATAGCGCACCCATGGCTTCACGGTTTGAATCATATCGTAAACGGCTTTCACCATGCGGTTCACGTTGTCGCGTCGCCAGTCGCCGAAGCTCAGGCTTGTACCTGAATTTTTCCATTCCGAGTAGTCGCCAGCCGAACTGTTGGTGGGAATGCCGCTGGGATAGAAATAGTCGTCGTAGAGAATGCCGTCCACATCATAGTTGGTGATAATCTCGCGGCACACATTCACAATGCGGTCGATGGTCCACTGCTGGGCAGGGTCGAGGATTGTGGTGGTGGTTTTACCATTGTTGTGCGAGAGCAAGTGACCGCTATTTTTCAACTCCTGGTCCAACTCGGTGTCCCAGTTTGAGCCTGTGGAGAAGCGGTAGGGGTTCACCCACGCATGGCACTCCATACCACGCTTATGGCAACCGTCCACCACATAGCCCAGAGGGTCGAAGCCTGGGTCTTTGCCACGGGTGCCGGTCAGATAACTCGACCATGGCTCGTAACTTGATTTGTACATGGCGTCGCACATAGAGCGAACTTGGAAGTTTACTGCGTTGAAATTGTTGTTGGCGAGCGAGTCGAGCATACGGTCGAGCTCTGCCATTTGGGTTTCTGCCGATTCGCCGGTTTTAGGCCAGTCGAGAGCCCACACAGTGGCTACCCACGCCGAGCGGAATTCACTTTTCGCCACATTGTAAGCGAAGCCGTTGAGGGCTGAAAAAGCAATAATTGTGGCAAGTGAAAAAAGTTTTAGTCTAATGTTTGTCATAATGGATTGTAGATAATATTCTGCAAAGATAACCGATTTCCCCCGATTCCCGAAATTTTCGCCCCACTTGTTGACTCGTAGACTTGTTGACTCGTAGACTTTTTTTGGCTCAATGGAAAAATACTGGGGACTGAAACAAAAACATAAAAAAACAGCCTTTTAGCGATGCCAGTGCTTCGCACCTGTCGTTAGTGCTGTGGC
>OLHA01000943.1_pt1 | contig 16266 bp, 27 predicted proteins | sample 1605961 | NCBI WGS metagenome assembly OLHA01 (sample SAMN03283288) | human gut metagenome | biome: human-associated habitat; material: feces | host: Homo sapiens | place: Peru | collected 2012
TGGGTCAAAAAGTTAGTCCAATAGGACTTAGAATTGGTATTAACAAAACTTGGGAATCTAAGTGGTATGCTGATAACAAAGATTTTGCTAAGTTTTTAAATAATGATGTTGAGATTCGTAAGTTTTTATCAAAAAAATTAAAAGACGCAGCAGTTTCAAGTATTCTTATTGAAAGAAATGCTAAGAAAACTAATGTAATCATTAATACCGCAAAACCAGGTGTTGTAATTGGTCACGGTGGAGATGAAATTGAAAAAATTAAGAATCAATTATCAAAACTAGTTAATGAAGATATACAAATTTCAATTATGGAAATTAAAAATCCAGATTTAGATGCAGCTTTGGTTGCAGAACAAATTGCACATCAAATTGAAAATCGTGTATCATTTAGAATAGCTCAAAAAAGAGCAATTAGAAATACAATGAAAGCAGGAGCAAAAGGAATTAAAACTTCTGTATCTGGTCGTTTAGGTGGAGCAGATATGGCGAGAACTGAAGGCTATACTGAAGGAAACATTCCACTTCATACTTTAAGAGCAAATATTGATTATGCTCACAAAGAAGCTGATACAACTTATGGTAAAATCGGTGTAAAAGTATGGATTTATAAAGGAGAAATCCTTCCTGGAACAAAGAACAAGGGAGGTAATAACGATGGCAGTAATACCAAAAAGAACTAAATATAGAAGACCTCATCGTTTAAGATACGATGGAGTTGCTAAAGGAAATACTAAACTAACATTTGGTGAATATGGTTTAATGGCAATGGAAGGTGCTTGGATTACTCAACAACAAATCGAAGCTGCTCGTATTGCAATGACACGTTATATGAAACGTGGAGGAAAAGTTTGGATAAATATTTTCCCTCATCTTTCATTAACTAAAATTCCTCTAGAAACTCGTATGGGTAAAGGTAAAGGACAACCTGAAGTATGGGTTGCTGTTGTAAAACAAGGTAAAATTATGTTTGAAATTGGAGGCGTTGACGAACAAACTGCTCGTGAGGCTTTAAGACTTGCTATGCATAAACTTCCAATTAAATGTAAATTTGTAACTAAAGAAAGTGGTGAAGCTAGTGAAAAATAGTGAAATTAGAGAATTAACAAATGAACAAATACTAGCTAAGATAGATGAGTATAAAGAAGAATTATTTAATTTACGTTTTAGCCAAGCTACTGGAAATCTTGAAAAACCTTCAAGAATTAATGAACTTAGAAAATTAGTAGCACGTATGAAAACAATTCTACGTGAAAGAGAACTAAATAAATAGGGAGGCTTACATGGAAGAAAAAAGAAAACGTGAAGAAATTGGAAAAGTTGTAAGTGATAAAGCTGATAAAACAATTACAGTTTTAGTTGAAACTTATGTAACAAATCCTAAATATAAAAAACGTGTTAAATATTCTAAAAAATATACTGCACATGATGAAAAAAACGAAGCTAAAGTCGGAGATATAGTGCGTATTGTTGAAACTAGACCATTATCAAAAATGAAAAGATATCGTTTAGTTGAAATAATTGAAAAAGCAATTATTTTATAATTGTAAACGAAGGAGGATTAATATATGATTCAACCAGAAAGCCGTTTAAAAGTTGCTGACAATTCTGGAGCTCGTGAATTATCTGTAATTAGAGTTCTAGGTGGAAGTAAAGTAAAAACTGGTAACATTGGTGATATAGTTGTTGGAACTATTAAAAAAGCAACTCCTAACGGTACAGTTGGAAAAGGAAAAGTTGTAAAGGCTGTTGTAGTTAGAAGCAAATTTGGTCTAAGAAGAGAAGATGGATCTTATATTAAGTTTGATGATAATGCTTGTGTTATTATTAAAGATGATAAAAGTCCAGTTGGAACTCGTGTATTTGGACCAGTAGCACGTGAATTACGTGAAAATTTTATGAAGATTGTATCACTTGCTAAAGAAGTGTTATAAATCGTATTGGAGGGAAATGCATGAACTTTAAAGTTGGAGATAAAGTTGTTGTTATTGCTGGTAAAGATAAAGGTAAAGAAGGAAAAATAACTAAAACTTTCAAATCAGAAAATAAAGTTATCGTTGAAGGCGTAAACATGATAAAAAAACATGTTAAACCAAATGGAGAAGCTGCAGGTAGTATCGTTGATATGGAAGCGCCAATTCATGCTTCAAATGTAATGATTCTTGATCCTAAAACAAACAAAAGAACCAGAATAGGACATACTGTTGATAAAAAAGGGAATAAAGTTAGATGTACAAAAAAATCTAATGAAATTCTTAATTAATTGGAAGGAGGGTATATATGAACCGCCTAAAAGAAAAATATAACAAAGAAATCGTACCAAGCTTAAGACAAAAGTATAATTATAAAAGTGTAATGGAAGTTCCAGCATTAGAAAAAATTGTTGTAAATATGGGAGTTGGCGATGCATCACAAAATAGTAAATTACTAGATGCAGCTATGGCTGATCTTGAAGCAATTACAGGACAAAAAGCTGTAAAAACTCATGCTAAAAAAGCTATCGCAGGATTCAAAATTCGTCAAGGTCAAGCAATCGGATGTAAGGTAACATTACGTGGAGAAGCAATGTATAATTTTCTAGATAAATTAATTAGTATTACATTACCTCGTGTTAGAGATTTCCGTGGAATTTCAAATAGAGCATTTGATGGTCGTGGAAATTACACACTAGGACTTACAGAACAATTAATTTTCTCAGAAATTGAATATGATAATGTCGTAAAAGTACGTGGTATGGATATAGTTTTTGTTACAACTGCAAAAACAAATAAAGAAGCACACGATCTTTTAAATGGTTTCGGAATGCCATTTAAGAAGTAATCAATTAGGAGGATATTATGGCTAAGAAAAGCATGATTGTAAAAGCTAATCGTAAACCAAAATTCAAAGTACGTGAATATACACGTTGTCAAAGATGTGGAAGACCTCATGCAGTACTTAGAAAATATGGTATTTGCCGTATTTGTTTTAGAGAATTAGCTTATAAAGGACAAATTCCAGGGGTTAAAAAATCAAGTTGGTAATTGAAGGGAGGATATAAATGACTACAGATCCAATCGCAGATATGCTTACAAGAATTCGTAATGCAAATCAAATGCGTTATAAAGAAGTTGAAGTACCCGCTTCAAAAATTAAATTAGAAATTGCTAAAATTTTAAAAGAAACAGGTTTTATTGTTGATTATAAAATTAAGAAAAATGATACTCAAGATACAATAGTATTATTCTTAAAATATGGTCAAAATAAAGAAAGAGTAATAACTGGATTAAAAAGAATTTCAAAACCAGGATTACGTGTTTATGCAAATGCTAAAGAAATGCCAAGAGTTTTAAATGGGTTAGGAATTGCTATCGTTTCAACATCAAAAGGTGTTATGACTGATAAAGAAGCAAGAGAAGCAAATCTTGGTGGAGAAGTTTTAGCATACATTTGGTAGAAAGGAAAGGATTATTATGAGTCGTATTGGTAATAGAATAATATCAATACCTGAAAATGTTACTGTATCAGTTGATGGTAATATTGTAAAAGTAGTTGGTCCTAAAGGAGAACTTTCTACTGAGGTAAATAAAAATATTACTGTTACAGTTGCTGATAATAAAGTTACTGTTACAAGAAAAAATGATAATTTTAAAAATTTTCATGGAACAGCAAATGCTTTAATCAATAATATGATTATTGGAGTAACTGAAGGTTATGAAAAAAAATTGGAATCAATTGGTGTAGGTTACCGTTTTCAAGTTAAAGGCAGTGACACATTAGTTGTTACAGCTGGTTATTCTCATCCAGTTGAAGTAAAAGTTCCAGCAGGATTAACAATTGAAAGTCCAAGTAATACAGAATTACTAATTAAAGGTGCTGACAAATGTAAAGTTGGAGAATTTGCTGCTAATATAAGAAAAATAAGAGAACCAGAACCATATAAAGGTAAAGGTATTCGTTATACAGATGAACATGTTCGTCGTAAAGAAGGAAAGAAAGCTTCTAAATAAGCTTAAATTAAAGGAGAGATTACTATGATAAAAAAAGTATCACGTAACGAGATGCGTCAAGCAAGACACGCTCGTATCAGAGAAAAAATCACTGGTACATCTAGCGTTCCTAGATTAAACGTATTCCGTTCAAACAAAAATATATTTGCTCAAATCATAGATGATGAGGCTCAAGTTACTTTAGTTAGCGCTTCCTCAATCGACAAAGATTTAAAACTTGAAAATGGAAGCAACATAGAAGCTGCTACAAAAGTTGGCGAATTAATCGCAAAAAGAGCTAAAGAAGCAAAAATTACAAAGGTAACATTTGATAGAGGTGGTTACCTATATCATGGACGTGTAAAAGCATTAGCTGAAGCTGCACGTGAAAATGGATTAGAATTCTAAAAGGAGGGTAATTAATGGAAACTAAAAAAAGAGAACCTCGCCAAAAATTATATGAAGAAGAAATCATTGAAGTAAAAAGAGTTACAAAAGTAACTAAAGGTGGACGTCATTTCCGTTTCTCAGCTACAATGGCAGTTGGAGATAGAAAAGGTCATGTTGGAATTGGAACAGGTAAGGCAAACGAAGTACCAGATGCAATGAAAAAAGCAGTACAAGCTGCTACAAAGAACATTGTTAAAGTTTCAATCGTTGACGAAAGAACTATTCCACATGAAGCTATTGGTGTACAAAGTGCTAGTAAGGTTATGTTGAAACCAGCTTCAAAAGGTACTGGAGTAAAAGCAGGAGGACCAGTAAGAGCAGTATTAGAACTTGCTGGAGTTAAAGATATTTTATCTAAATCATTAGGTTCAAATACAAAAGTTAATATGGCTTATGCTACATTAAATGCATTAAAATCACAAAGAACAGTAGAAGAAGTTGCTGCATTACGCGGTAAAAAAGTAGAGGAGATATTATAATATGAAATTAAATAATATTCATCCAGCACTAGGCGCTACAACTGTTAGTAAAAGAGTTGGACGCGGAACTGGAAGTGGAAATGGAAAAACTGCAGGAAAAGGTCATAAAGGACAAAACGCTCGTAGTGGTGGTGGAGTTAGACCTGGTTTCGAAGGTGGACAATTACCATTATTCAGAAGACTTCCAAAAAGAGGATTTACTAATGCAAAATTTAAAACAGTTTATGCTGTAATTAACTTAAGTGATTTAGAAAAATTTGAAAACGGTGCAGTAGTTACTCCAGAACTATTACATGAAATGGGTATAATTAAAAAAGGTTTAGATGGTGTAAAAGTTTTAGGAAATGGAACTTTAACTAAAAAATTAGTAGTAAAAGCAAATAAATTTTCTGATACAGCAGCATCAAAAATTGAAGAATTAGGTGGAAAAGCAGAGGTGATCTAAAATGTTTGCAACATTTAAGCAAATATTTAATCCCAAAAACAAAGATTTACAAAAAAGAATCTTATTTACATTATTAGTATTGTTTATATTTAAGTTAGGAACTACAATAATTGTTCCTGGAGTAGATACAAGCAATTTTCAAAATCTTGGATATTTTGAATTATTAAATGTTTTTGGTGGTGGAGCTTTAGAAAAATTTTCTATTCTAGCTTTAGGCGTTATGCCTTACATCACTGCTTCCATTGTCATTCAATTGTTACAAATGGACATGATTCCATATTTAACAGAACTTGGTAAACAAGGACATACTGGAAGAACAAAATTAAATCAAATAACAAGAGTATTAGGAATTATTTTAGCGTTTATAAACGGATATGTTTTCTCATTTGCATTTTTAAAAAATGGATCAACAATAGAATATATGCAATTTGCAACTGTATTAACAGCTGGAACAGCATTTCTATTATGGTTAGGTGATCAAATAACTGCAAAAGGAGTCGGTAATGGTATATCACTTATCATTATGGCAGGTATAATTGCAAGTATTCCATCTATGTTTGTTGATGCATTTAATGCACTAGTAAAAATTGGGACAACACAAGAAACAACACTTGGAATTGTTTCATTCATACTTTATGTTCTAGTATATATTGGTATTATTATTGGAATTGTATTCATAGAAAATGCAGAAAGAAGAGTACCAATTCAATATGCTAATAAATCAAATGCAATTTTAGGAAAACAAAATTATATTCCTTTTAAATTAAATTCTGCTGGAGTAATGCCTGTAATATTTGCATCTGCATTATTATCAGTTCCAAGTATTTTAGCGTCATTTATAAAAAAGGATGGATTTACTATCTTTGTTAGTAAATGGTTAACAATGAATACTCCGACTGGATTTGCATTATATGTAATATTAATTATAGCTTTTGCATATTTCTATACTTTCTTACAATTAAAACCAAAAGAAATGGCTGAAAACTTACAAAAAAATGGTGGATTTATCCCAGGTGTTAGACCAGGAGAAGAAACTGTTGGTTATGTATCAAAAATTCTTAAAAGAATTACAATAGTTGGAGCATTTTTCTTAGCAGTTTTAGCTGCACTACCTATTGTATTTGGTATGGTTTTTACAAATTTACCAAGTAGTGTTTCAATAGGTGGAACTGGGTTATTAATTGTAGTAGGTGTAGCTTTAGAAACTTATAAACAAATCGAAAGTGAATTAGTTACTAGAGATTATGTGAAAGGAAGAAAAAGAAGATGAAAAGTATAATTTTAATTGCTCCACCATCAGCTGGTAAAGGAACAATCTCAAAAATTTTATGTGAAGAATATAGTATTCCACATATTTCCACTGGAGATTTGTTAAGAGCAGCAATTCAAAATGAAGATGAGCAAGGAAATTATATAAGACAACAGATGAATCAAGGAAACTTGGTTAGTGATGAAATTATAATAAAATTAGTAGAAGACCGAATTGCAGAAGCTGATTGTTCAAATGGATATATCTTAGATGGATTTCCAAGAAATATTAAACAAGCAGAAATTTATGAAAAATTTTTGTCACAAAATAATATTGAACACGGAATAACAATTCTATTAGATATTTCAAAAGAACAGGCTAAGAAAAGAATTTTAGGACGTGTTTCATGTCCAAATTGTGGAGCAGTATATAATATATATTCGAAAGATACGCGTCCTAGAGTTGTCGGTGTTTGTGATAAGTGTGGAACTAATTTATCTCGTAGAGATGATGATACAGAAGACATTTTTGATATCAGATTCGATACATATCTATCTGAAACAAAACCTGTTGCAGATTACTATGAAAAACAAAAACTATTATACAAAGTTGATAGTAGTATAGAATTATCAAAAGTATTAGATTATGTAGAAGAAATTATAAAAAAAGAAAATAATTAACTTTTATAAATAAAATATCTTATGATAACTTATTATAAAAAATCATAATAGTTCAATCAGAATTATCCTGTTGGAAATTACAAAATATCTTTATATTAGATAATGATTGAATGATTATAACAATTGTTTATCTGCTCATTTTAAACAAAATGTTATTATTAATTAGTTTTGAAATTTTAACAAAGAGGTGAGATCATGGCAAAGCAAGGTGCTATTGAAGTAGAAGGTAAAGTTTTAGAGTGTTTACCAAGAGGATTATTTAAAGTTGAATTAGCAAATAAACATACTGTAATTGCTCACGTTTCTGGTAAAATCCGAATCAATAATATTCGCATCTTACCAGGTGATACAGTAGTGTTAGAATTATCAGAATTTGATTTAACACGTGGGCGTATAACCTATAGGAAATAGTAGGAGGGATCTTAATGAAAGTAAGACCATCGGTAAAACCGATCTGTGACAAATGTAAAGTAATTAAAAGAAAAGGGAAAGTAATGGTAATTTGTGAAAACCCTAAACATAAGCAAAAACAAGGTTAATATAGGAGGTGTTTTATGGCACGTATAAATGGTGTAGATATACCAAATAATAAAAGAATTGAAATTGCTTTAACATACATTTATGGTATTGGAAGAAGCTTATCAAATAAAATTTTAGCTGATGCTAAAATTGATATCAATAAAAGAGCTGGTCAATTATCACAAGATGAATTAGTAAAAATTCGTGATGAAGTAGCTAAATACACTACTGAAGGTGATTTAAGACGTGAAGTAAACATGAACATTAAAACAAAAATGGAAATTAATTGTTATCAAGGAACACGTCATAAAAAAGGTTTACCAGTTAGAGGACAAAGAACAAATCGTAACGCAAGAACTCGTAAAGGTAAAGGAAAAGTAGTTGCTAATAAGAAAAAATAATTTGTAACTAAAAAAGGAGGTTAAGTAACATGGCTTATAAACCAAGAAAACGTAAAGTTAAAAAGAATATTCCTGCTGGAAAGGCATATATACATTCAACTTTTAATAACACTATTGTAACAATTAGTGATTTAGAAGGTAACGCAATTAGCTGGGCTTCAGCTGGAACATTAGGATTTAAAGGAAGTAAAAAATCAACTCCATATGCTGCAGGTATGTCTGCAGAAGCTGCTGGAAAAGTTGCTGCTGATATGGGTATGAAAACTGTTGAAGTTTATGTTAAAGGATTAGGTTCAGGAAGAGAAACTGCAATCCGTTCATTACAAACTGCTGGGTTAGAAATTACTTCAATAACAGATGTAACACCAATACCACATAATGGATGTCGTCCACCAAAACGTCCACGTGGATAAAAGAAAAGGAGTGTTTAATAATGTTAAATTTTGAAAAGCCAATATATAAAATAACTGAATATGTTGAAAATAATAATTATGGAAAATTTGAACTAGAACCACTTGAAAGAGGTTTTGGTACTACAATAGGAAATGCACTTAGAAGAGTAATGTTATCTAGTATGCCAGGTAGTGCAATAGTAGCAGTAAAAATCGAAGGTGTAATGCATGAATTTCAAACTATTGATGGTGTAGTAGAAGATGTAACAGCAATTGTTTTAAATTTAAAAGATGTTGTAATTAAAAATCATTCTGATGAAAAAAAGATTATTAAATTATCTGCATCTAATGAAGGTGAAGTAAAAGCTGGAGATATCGAATGCGATGCTGATATTGAAATTATGAATCCTGATAAAGTAATTGCAACACTTGCTAAAGGTGGAAAATTAGAAATGGAATTACTTGTTGCAAATGGTAGAGGATATGTTCCATCTAATGAAAATAAATGTCACATTGAAAATAGCAAACTAGGATTTATTCCTATTGATGCATTATATTCACCAATTGAAAGAATCAGTTATGAAGTTGAAGACGCTCGTGTTGGTCAAAACGCTAACTATGACAAATTGATAATGAATGTTTATACAAATGGATCAATTAAACCAGAAGAAGCTATGGCTTTGGCTAGCAAAATATTAATTGAACACTTAAATATTATTACTGATTTGAGTGAAATAGCAGATACAACAGGTATTATGAATGCTAAACAAGAAGATAGTAAACTAAAGAAATTAGAAACATCAATTGATGATCTTGATTTCTCAGTTCGTGCTTACAATTGTTTAAAAAGAGCAGGAATTAATACATTAGGTGATTTAACTGAAAAAACAGAGTTAGAAATGATGAAAGTTCGTAATTTAGGTAAAAAATCTTTAAAAGAAGTTATTGACAAAATTAAAGAAATGGGACTTAAATTCCGCGACGAAGACTAGAAGTTAGGAGGGAATTTTATGTACAGAAAATTAGGACGTACTAACAAACATAGAAGAAGTATGCTAGCTAACTTAACTAAAGAAGTAATCATGAATGAAAGAATTGAAACAACAGAAACTCGTGCAAAAGAAGTTCGTAAATTTGTTGATAAAATGATTTCTTATGGTAAAGATGGATCTTTAGTTGCAAGAAGAAAAGCATTAGCTTTCTTGCATAATGATGAAGCAGCAGTTAAAAAAGTTTTTGATGATTTATCAAAACGTTATGCTACTAGAAATGGTGGTTATACTAGAATTTTAAAATTAACTGAACGCAGAGGAGACGATGCATTAATGGTTATTTTAGAATTAGTAGAAGGAGATGCAAAATAAGCATCTTTTTTTCTTGAATTATATATTTTAAATGTTATAATTAGTTTAGGTGTATGTTATATGAAAAAAAATAATTCTAGTTATAAATTTTTGATTATTATATTATCTATTGTAGTTGTTGCAATTATATTACTTAATATATATTTTATTGTAAATAAAAAAGAATTTAAAAATAATAATATTAAAGATATTAAAGATATTAAAGACAACATAGTGAATGAAGTTCCAGAAAATAAAAATGAAAATGATAATTCATCATTACCAATTTTAATCTTAAATGATGTGATTATAAATGAATCCGAAAATTATAATATTAGAGATTTTGTTAAATCATGTACTGATAAAGATGGTAAAAAATGTATTGTAAAATACTTGAGTAAAGAAATGAATAATTATAAAGAAGCAGGAACATATAATATTGTTATAGTTGCTATAGATAGTAATGATCAAAAAGTTGAAAAGAGCTGTATTTTAAAAATTAGAAAATTAAATGAAAATGTTGAAAATAATGATAAAACGGATAAAAATAATATTTCTGATAAGAAATCTAATAATGAAAATAACTCAAATAATGTAAATCAAAATGTTGATAAAAATAAAAACACAGAACAAAATAATGTAAATAATAATACAAATAATAATACAACTACAACCAAACCAAATAATAATCAAACCACAACTAAACAGAATACAACGACTAAACAAAAAACAACAGAGAGATATAAAGTTGATAATTTAACTGAAACAAGTGAAAAAGTATCTTATAAGTATGGAACGAAAATTACTGAAGTAACCTATTATTATTACAATGTATATAGTGATTCTAGTAAAGAGTTAATATCAAGTAATGTTGAATATATATATGATTATAATTCATATAATGCATCAACCAATGATTTAAAAAATGAAGCAACATCACTTTCAAGCCAAAACTATGGAATATATAATAGTGTTTTAAATTATGTAAATGGTTATAGAAGTGAAGTAGGAGTAGAAAATTTATCTTTAGATACTAACCTATCAATAGCTGCAACAATAAGAGCATTAGAAATGGCTTGGTCCAATAAATTCTCTCATGATAGACCAAATGGATCATCTTGTTTTTCAGTATTAAATGATCTTGGAATAAATTATTACTCTGTTGGCGAAAATATTGCATGGGGATATTGGGATGCTGCTTCAGTATCAGAGGGATGGAAAAATTCTCCTGGACATTATGCTAATATGATCTCATCTAATTTTTCAAAAATTGGTATTGGCTATGCGGTAGTTGATGGTGAGAGGTACTGGGTTCAAATCTTTACAAATTAAAGTGTAAAAAAATATGTAATATTTAACTAATAAGAAAATTTAAAATTATTTATGTTATAATAAATATAGTTTGTTATAAGGGGTGATTTGATGAAAGCATTGATAACAGGGGCTAGTTCTGGAATTGGAAAAGAAATTTCAATTATTTTAAATGATATGGGGTATGATGTTATATTAGTTGCAAAAAATAAGAAAAAACTTGAAAAATTTGCAAGTACATTAAGCGGTAATGTTGAAATTTTTGATACAGATATATCTAGCACATATAATTGTATGAAGTTATATAACAAAGTAAAAAAAGAAGATATTGAAATTGTTGTTAATAATGCTGGATTTGGGCTTTTTGGTGAGTTTACTGAAACAAAAATTGATAAAGAAATGGATATGATTGATACTAATATAAAAGGTCTTCATACCTTAACAAAATTATTTTTACATGATTTTAAAGAAAAAGATAGAGGATATATATTAAATGTTGCTTCATCGGCTGCATTTTTACCAGGTCCATTAATGTCAACTTATTATGCAACAAAATCATATGTATTACATCTTACAGAAGCTATAAATGAAGAATTAAGACGAGATAAAAGTAATGTATATATTGGTGTATTATGCCCAGGACCTGTAGATACAAATTTTAATAAAACAGCAGGTGTAGAATTTAATTTAAAATCACTAACAGCTTCATATGTTGCTTCTTATGCTATTAATCAAATGTTTAAAAGAAAAACTATAATAATACCAGGTATAAAAATAAAGCTTGGAGTATTTGTAACTAGATTACTTCCAAGAAAGTTTGTTACAAAATTTTCTTATAATATTCAACGAAAAAAAGGCAATTAAGCCTTTTTTCTATTTACTATATCTCTAGCGGCAACTAATCCTGTAGCTGCTGCTGTAACAATATTACCTGCTTTGCCAGCACCATCACCAATAAAATAAATATTGTAATTATCTAATTTAAAATTATTATTTGTAGTAATTTCATTACTAAAAAATTTTATTTCAGGGCCATATAATAAAGTTTCATCATTATTTATTCCAGGAATAATTTCACTTAATTTATCAAGTCCTTCTAAAATATTTGTAATTATTCGGTATGGTAAAACTAATGCTAAATCTCCTGCTACACAATCTTTTAATGTTGGCTCAATGAACCCTTTATTAATTCTGTGCCATTCTGAACGTCTTCCTATTTTTAAATCTTTTAAAGTTTGAATAATTGGTTTCCCATCTCCAAGTACATTTGCAATACGTGCAATTGATTCTCCGTATTCACGTGTATTTGTAACTGGTTCTGTTAAATTTACTTTTGATATAAAGGCGAAATTAGTATTATTTGATTTTTTATCTTTAAGTGCATGCCCATTTACACATATATATCCATAGTAATTTTCTTTTGCTACAAAACCTCCTGGATTTGTACAAAAAGTTCTTATCTCATCATTATATGTTGGTGTTTTTATGAATATCGTTGGGTCATAAATTATATTACACAAATCTTCCATTATTTCTTTTCTAACCTCAACTCTTACACCAATTTCAATACTTTGTGATACATAAGGAATTTTATATTTATCAGCCAATTCCTGTACCCATTTAGCGCCAGTTCTACCAGGTGCAACAATAACATTTTTAGCTTTTACAGTAATTTCTTCTTTTTTTACAATATATTTAACTGTATTGTCACCATTTTCTTCACTATTTATATCTATTACATTAGCGCATTCTAATAATTCAACTCCGCTATCTTGTAAAAAATTAGAAAAATTAATTATATGTTCAGGTAATTTATCACTACCTAGATGTTTTTGTTTAATAAGTAATAATCTAGCACCAGTTACAGCAATTTTTTTCTTTATTTCAAGTGCTTCATCGTTATTACTTGGATAAATTTTGCTATCCATATTAAATTTATTAAATATCTCTTCAGTATCATCAATTAATTTGTAAGCTTCATCACTCGACATATATTTAAATAAATCAGATTTTCCAATTTTGGGAATAAAATTAAGTTTTCCATCAGAAAATGTTCCAGCACCACCAAAGCCTGATAATATTTGACATGGATTACAGTTAACACAATTTGATTTATTTTTATTCATAGGACAGGCTCTTTTAGTAGCTAATCTTCCTTTATCTAAAAGTAAAATTTTTAAATTTTTGTTTTTTGAAATTAATTCATATGCTGCAAATAACCCAGCAGGACCAGCACCAACAATAACAACATCATACTGCTTCATAATAACACCTCTTCTTATATTAATTGTAACATAGTTTATCTTTGTGGACAACATTAATTATATTTTAATTGTTACATATAATTATATGAGGAATGATATTATGAAAGACAAAATTATCTTAATTTTAAAAGGATTTATTGTTGGAATAGGAAAAATAATTCCGGGAGTAAGTGGTGCGATGTTAGCAATATCACTAGGAATTTATGATAAGTGTATATATGCTATTAGCAACTTTACAAAAAGTATAAAAGATAATATTTTTATTCTTTTTTATGTTGGTATAGGAATATGTATATCCATAGGAATATTTAGTAATTTGGTAATTTATTTGCTAGATAAATATTATTTTATAACAATGTGTTTTTTTATTGGATTAATTGTTGGTGGAATTCCTAATTTGTATAATGAAAGTAAAATTGATGTAAAAAAGAAAAAAAATATTATTATAATTTCTATATCATTCTTAATAATACTATTACTTAATTACATAAATCCAAACCATATTGTAAAAATGAATGCGAATTTTTTAATTTTAATATTAATTGGTTTTTTAGAAGCATTCGCAATGGTTGTTCCAGGAATAAGTGGAACAATATTATTAATGCTTATTGGTTATTATGATTTAGTTATTATGAAATTCAGCCAAATTCTTAATATAGCTAATATATTTGCATCAATCCAATTTTTTTTACCTTTTGGTATAGGGTTAGTTATTGGTGTTTTAATATTTTCAAAAATAATTGAATATTGTTTAAAGAAATATAATTCGGTAACATATAGTATAATATTTGGATTTATTTTATCATCAATATTTATTATTGTTTTAGATATAACAAAAATTTCAATGAATTTTTTTAATATATTAATTGGTATTATATTTATTATAATTGGATATTATATTGCTTATATTTTAGATTCAAAATTAAGTAAATAGTGTAAATAATAATTCATCTGCATATATTTAAATGAGGTGAAATATATGGATAAAAAATTACCAAGTGTCTTTGCAAATAAAATTGCTAAAGATATTAATAATAATGAAAAAGTATATTATTCTAAATTAGAAGATAGAGTAGAAAAAGATGACCAAACAAATACTAAAATTAATACAAACAAACTAGAGAATAATTTGAATGTAAATCAAAAGATAAGTAAAATATTTAATTCAACAAAATATGTTTATAAAGCAGATGTACATATTTCATTAAAAAATGGTGAAATAAATGATAGGATAATTGGTCGTAATTCAACTCATTTAATTACAATGGATAATAAACTTATTCCAATATCAGATATAATAGACATTAATTTTATAGAAAAAGAAAATAATTCTTAGACCTGATATGAACCCCGTTTCTTGGACATAGAAACGAGGTTTTTATATGGGAAAATTAAGTTATGAAGATAAAGTAAAAATTTATTATGAAAAGAAAAAAGGAAGATCAAGAAAAGATATTGCTTCTGAGTATAAAATCCAAGAATCAAATGTACAGTATTTAGTAAGATTAATTGATAAACATGGATTTGATGTTTTAAGAACAGTAAAAAACAAATATTATTCACCATTAGAAAAAGAAAGGATTATTAACAGAGTTTTAATAAATAACGAATCGAGTTTAGCTGTGGCAATTGATGAAAAATTATCCAGCTTAGGAATGTTATCCAATTGGATAAAAAAATATCGAGAAATGGGTTATAATATAGTTGAACGAAAGCGAGGTCGTCCGACTATGATTAAGAAGCCAAAACAAATTAATAAAAAAGAAACTATTGAAGAAGAAAATGAAAGATTAAAAAAGGAAAATTTATATTTAAAAGCGGAGCTTGAATACTCAAAAAAATTGAGAGCCGTTGTTCAAGCAAGGAAGAATCAACAACAGAAGAAAAAGTAAATGTTGTTAGTGAACTACGGCTAAAATATCCATTAATGATTCTTCTAAAAGTATCTGGTTTAGCTAAATCAGTATATTATTATACTTTATCTAAAACAGATAAAGATGATAAAAACAAAGAAATAATAGATAAAATAAAGGAAATATTTATTAATAATAAGGAAAGATATGGTTATCGAAGAATTACATTAGAACTTAGAAATCAAGGTTATAATGTTAATCATAAGAAAGTTTACAGAATAATGGTAAAATTAGGCTTAAAGCCATTAAAAAGAAACAAGCGAAAATATTCATCATATAAAGGAACGGTTGGTAAAATAGCAGATAATTTAATTAAAAAAGATTTTAACTCAGATAAGCCAAATAAGAAATGGTATACAGATGTAACTGAGTTCAATCTTCGTGGTGAAAAATGTTATTTATCACCAATATTAGATGGATATAATGGTGAAGTAATATCTTATAACACTTCAAAATCACCTAATTTAGAACAAATAAATGATATGCTTAATAAGGCATTTGATAAAAATAAGGACCTTGAAGGATTGATATTTCATTCAGATCAAGGCTGGCAATATCAACATCAATCATATCAACAAAGATTAAAAAATAAAGGTATAAAGCAAAGTATGTCCAGAAAAGGAAATAGCATGGATAATGGCATGATGGAAAACTTTTTTGGTATACTTAAAACAGAAATGTTTTATGAACAAGAAAATAATTATAAAACATTAAATGATTTAATAAAAGCAATTGATAACTATATTTATTATTATAATTATGATAGAATTAAAGAAAAATTAAAAGGACTGTCTCCCGTAAATTACAGGTTACAATCCTCTAATTAGAAACTATTTATAAACTGTCCAACTTTTG
>OLHA01000944.1_pt1 | contig 16261 bp, 8 predicted proteins | sample 1605961 | NCBI WGS metagenome assembly OLHA01 (sample SAMN03283288) | human gut metagenome | biome: human-associated habitat; material: feces | host: Homo sapiens | place: Peru | collected 2012
GACGAACTGCCGTTCGGTGATGAGCCGCCGTTCGGTGATGAACCGCCGTTCGGTGAAGCGGCAGGTGAACAGAGCGGTGAAGAACTGCCGATATCTTCCGATTTTGCGGGATTCGGAGCGGAAAAACCGGCACTGTCGGGTTTTGCCGACAAATTTGCGGCGGAGGACGGCGGCGACGATGAACCGTTTGACTTCGACGCGTTCATGTCCGAATACGCGCACGATGACGATACGGATGGCGACGGCGGCAAAACGGAGAAAAAAGCCGATGTGCTTGCTCCGCCCGATGAAGCGGTGAAGAACCGTCCCGATATCGTGGACGACAGAAGCTGGGTGCGCATAATACTTGCTGCGGAGCAGAGCTTTGCACCGCTTATCGGTCAGTTCACAAATTCGTGTGCATTCATAAGAGGGGCTGCGCTTTATGTCCGTCCCGCGAATCCGAATATAAAGCATTTTGTACCCGAAAGCGTTCTCGCGCGATACTTTGCGCCTGCTGTCAAAAACGTTCTCGGAAAAGAATATAATGTAAAATATGACAATGAATAAAGACCTTAAGGTCGGAGGAAAGTAAAATGAAAGCAAGAATACCCAATCAAAATCAGCCTTCAAGAAATGAAATGATGCAGCGCATTCAAAAAATGCAGGAGGATATGGCAAGAGTTCAGGAGGAAGTGGAAACCTCCGAATTTACCGCATCCGCAGGCGGCGGCGCGGTCGAGGTCAGAGTGAGCGGCAAGCATGAGGTGCTCGGCATAACGCTTAAGCCCGAGGTCGTCGATCCCGAAGACGTGGAGATGCTCGAAGACCTGCTCAAAGCGTCCCTCAATGAGGCTATACGCAAATCAAACGACACAATGGAGCGCGAGATGAACGGCGTTACGGGCGGAATGAATATTCCCGGTTTGTCGGGACTCGGTCTGTAAGCTATGGAATACTCCGCACTGTCGCTCCAAAAGCTTGTGGAGCAATTCAGGCGTATGCCCGGCATCGGCGCGAAAACCGCGCAGCGAATGGCTTTTTACATTCTCGGTCTGCCGCAGGATGAAGCGAAGGAGTTTGCAGACACCGTTCTGCAGGCGTCCGAAAAGATACACCGATGCCCTAAGTGCTGCAACCTCACGGACAAAGAGCTTTGCCCGGTGTGCAGTGATCCGAAACGCAATACCGGCATTATCTGTGTCGTTGAAAATGTGGAGTCGCTTATGGCTATCGAGAGCACAAACGAATACAAAGGCTCTTACCACGTTCTGCACGGAGTGATTTCCCCGCTTGACGATATCGGTCCCGATGACATTACGGTGAAGGAGCTGCTTGACCGCGTGCATTCGGACGAGGTGAATGAAGTCATTATGGCTACCGGTTCCGATGTGGAGGGCGAGCTTACCGCAATGTATATTTCAAAGCTTTTGAAGCCTCTCGGAATAAAGGTGACGCGCCTTGCCTACGGTCTTCCCGTCGGCAGCGATCTGCAATATGCCGATTCGGTAACACTGTCGCGTGCGATCGAGGGAAGGCGTCAGCTGTAAAATACCCGGTGTTGGTTCATTCTTTACGAAAGGAATGTATATAAATGAAGTATGCCATAACATTTGATATCGGTACTACGGGCGTAAAAACCTGTGTTTTTGCGATATCGGACACGATAAAGCTGCTCGGAAGCGCGTCAAAGGGATATGAGCTGTATGTGCTGCCCAACGGCGGCGCGGAACAGGATCCGGACGAGTGGTGGGACGCGATGTGCGTTACCGCAAAAGAAGCAGTCGAAAAATCGGGTGTTGCGCCGGAGCAGATAGAGGGAATATCGTTCTGCTCGCAGATGCAGGGACTTGTGCTTGTCGACAAAGAGCTTAAGCCCGTCCGCAGAGCGTTCAGCTATATGGATCAGCGCGCACGCGAGGAACTGAAAAAAGGAATTGCGCACGGTGTTCAGGTCGCGGGCGCAAGTGTGCCGATACTTCTTAAATCGCTTATGATAACGGGTGCGGCGGCAATTTCCGTCAAGGATCCCGTATGGAAATACAATTGGGTAAAAAACAACGAGCCCGAAAACTTCAAAAAAGTGTACAAATGGCTCGATGTTAAGGATTATCTCATCGCCCGCATGACAGGCAGAGCGACCATGACGGAGGATTCCGCCTTCGGTGCGCTGCTCTACGACCTTCGAGACGGACACAAGTGCTGGAGCGCGTCGCTGTGCAAAACACTCGGCGTAAATGTTGAGCACATGCCCGAAATAGTCAAGTCCACCGACGTTGTGGGCGGACTTCGCGAAAAAGAAGCTGCGGAATTGGGGCTTAAGCCGGGCACGGCTGTTTTCGGCGGCGGAGGCGATGCATCGCTTATAGGCGTCGGCGCTGGCGCTGTGGACTTGGGAGATACGCATGTCTACACGGGCACTTCCGGTTGGGTGTCAACGGTTGTCGGCAGGAGTATGGTTGACGCTTCGTCGGGCATTGCTGCGGTAATAGGCGCAGACCCCGGTAAGTTCAATTATTTCGGTGAGCTTGAAACCGCAGGGAAGTGTCTTGAATGGGTAAGAGACCACTTGGCGCTTGACGAAATAGGAATATATCTTAAAAAAGAAAATGTTGCGGACAGCTACGAAACAGAGTATACGAGTCTTTACGACTACATGACCGAGGTCATTGACGGCGTTCCCGCAGGTTCCGGCGGTGTTATATTTACTCCGTGGCTGCACGGCAACCGCTGCCCGTTTGAAGACCCGAATTCAAGGGGAATGTTCTTTAATATCAGCCTTGAAACGGGAAAGAGCGAGCTTATAAGGAGCGTTGTCGAGGGCGTATGCTATCATCTTCGCTGGTTCGCGGAGACTGAGGAAAAGAAGCTTAAAATTTCCGACTCGGTTCGTTTTGTGGGAGGCGGTGCGCTGTCATACGCAACATGCCAGATACTTGCCGATGTGCTTAACAAGCGCGTTGAAACGGTGGATAAACCGCAGAATGTCGGCGCCGTCGGTGCGGCAGTCGTTATAGCGGTCGGTCTGGGCGAGATAAATTCGTTCGGTGAAGCAAAGAAGCTTATTCCGGCGGTAAAAACCTATGAACCGAATCCGGCGAACAGGGCGACGTACGACAGGATGTATGCCGTTTTCAAAAAGCTCTATAAATCAAACAAACAGAATTTTGCCGCACTCAACGGCTGATACGAAAGGATAAACCAAAATGCTCGAACAGAAAACAATGATGGATACACTTTGGAGCGGCGTTGTGCCCGTTCTCGAAAAGTGCGGCTTTGCCCCGGAGTGGCAGGAGGGCGCGAGCAGGAAAGACAGTGCGGTCTATGCGCGCGGCGAATCGTCGGTTATGGACTTTGTCGGCACTGACAGCAGACTTCGCTTTGTGTATAACGACAACAGAATACATTTTCTTATTGCCCCTCTTGATGCCGAAACAGCGGATGATTCCGCATTTAAGCGCGATACCACATACCTTATGGTGCTAAATGAATATGATGAAAAAGACGTTAAATCGCTTATCAACGAGATAACGGATTATCTCTCCGAAACATATCTGCGCAAGGATTCAAGGGCATCTAAAAAAGCCCCGGCGACTGTAAGCCGCGCGGCTGCAAAGAGCGGCGCTCTGAGCTATGATTCCATAACGCTTGCAACGAAAATAGCCGGCATTTTCCCCGAGCTTAAGCCGATAATAAACGGGAATATTGCGACATACGGAGAGTTTTTGTGCGAGGATTTCTTCGTAAATTACGGCACACCTCGCGTTATGGAGATTATAAAGCAAAACGACGTCCAAAAAATGAAAAGACTTTTCAATATTCTCGGTGAGGTATATGAGGACGGTACGAATGAGGTGCAAAGCCTTATCTGCGTTACGGTGCTCGGTCCGATAGAAAACGACCCGGAACTTGTTCAGCGTATAATGCCTTATCTCACGGATACTATGCTCGAACCTGTTTTGAGTGTATCCGAGTGCCTTAAAAAGAGCAGGACGGCAAGGCTTCGTCTTGAAAATCCGCCCGCATATAAACCGAAAAAGCAGAAATCCCCCGGATTCTTGAGTCAGCTTATGGGAGGCGGCGCAGGATTGCAGCAGTAAATGCTTCGGAATTGATGTAAATTACAAAAACAACCGTGTTTTTTCGGATACGGTTGTTTTTTTGCATTCTTTTTTTCTGTGTTTTTTGCCGTGACCGAGTTCGGTTTCGTTTCTTTACGATTCAAGCCGACTGCGAAAAGACTGTCATCAACGCGATGAGCAGTATTACCCCCGGAAGACCGCCTATTGTGCCGAGCGAAACGCTGAATGCGGTTACGGGAATGTCCGTATGGAGCAGCCGGCAGACGAGATATGCGGCGATAAGCGAGAAAAAACCGCACAGTGCGGAGAGAATACCGAAGCCGAAACTTCGTCTTTTTAACATATAAATAAGTATAATAATGCCGCCGACGGCAAAAATTCCCGTTAAAAGTGTCATTTTTCAGGCTCCCTTTTTTGTTTCATTATTATGAAAACCGGTTTGTAAATATTCTTTTTTTTAACAGACACATTTCGTTTTATTTTTCGGTATAAAAGATATAATATAATACGGGAGGTGTCGGATATGAAAAACTACATGAAGACATATGAACAGTATTGCTGTGTTCTTAAAAGAAATATTGTACTCGAAGAAACTGTCTTCTGCAACGGAACTCACACGCTGACATGCACTCATTTCAGTGAATGCAAGCACAGCGGCGGGTGCAGAAACATTCTCATCGAGCCGCGGCTCAATGCGAATCCGCGCGTGAAATATGACGCGGTTATTGACTGAACGCGAAGAATTCGTTATAATATGACGGTAATAAAAAAACGGAGAGCGACATTATGGATATAATACTTTTAAGGCCGACAATAAAAGAAACTCTGTGGGGCGGACGCAGGCTTATCGACGATTTCGGAATGCAGACCGACGGCGACAACGCAGCCGAAGCATGGCTGCTCTCGTGTCATAAGGACGGTCCGTCCTATGCCGTCGGCGGCGAATATGACGGAACGGCGCTTGCCGACATAATAGAAAAAGAAGGCAGAGAGGTTCTCGGCACTCACAATGCGGATATAAACGGTTTCCCCGTACTCATAAAAATAATTGATGCATGCGACAGGCTGAGCGTTCAGGTTCACCCCGGTGACGAATATGCAAGACGCGTGGAAAACGAAAACGGAAAAACGGAAGCGTGGTTCGTGTTGAGTGCGGATGACGGAGCGGAGCTTATCTACGGCGTTAACAAAAATATGACGCGCGAACAGTTCGCGGCAAGTATTGAGAACGGTACGCTTCTCGAAAATGTGAACAGGGTCAAAGTGAAGCCCGGCGACGTAGTGTTTATTCCGTCGGGAATGCTCCATGCGATCGGAGCGGGAATACTTCTTGCCGAAGTGCAGCAAAGCTCCAACACGACATATCGTGTTTTCGATTACGATCGCCGCGACAAAAACGGAAACAAGCGCGAGCTGCATGTAAAAAAGGCGACGGACGTGGTCACGCTTACGAAAACCGATGCAGATTTTGCGCCTGAGGGCGAGGAAAAGCAGCTTTGCGGAGCGACGAAGCGACTTCTTACACATTGCAGATATTTCTCGATGACGGAGCTTAAAGCGGACGGCGACTTTGAAGATATTGCGGATGAAACGTCTTTTGTCTCGCTTCTTGTGCTCGACGGCAGCGGCGAAATATCCGCGAACGGAAAAACTTATGCGCTGAAAAAGGGTTCAAGCGTGTTTATTCCCGCATCCTTCGGAAAATATACGCTCCGCGGCAGCTTCAGAGCGCTTGAAACAAGGACTTGATTGTTGTTTCTGCGGTCGGCTGTCGTCGAAACATGTGATGTGAAATTTATAAAGAGGAAAGAAAATGGCACTGTTAAGCGTACAGAACGTCTCGGTTTCGTTCGGCGAAAGGGATGTGCTGCGAAATATCAGCTTTGATATCGCAAAGGGCGACCGCGTGGGGCTTATAGGCTCCAACGGCTGCGGTAAAACAACGCTGTTTAATGCGATAACGGGTAAGCTCGAAGTGACCGAAGGGGCGGTTGTCCGCGCCTCCGGCACCGTGATAGGCTGTGTTGAGCAGCATGCCTGCGCCGACAGCGCACGCACGGTGTATGACGAGCTGTTAACCGTGTTTGCATTTCTTGAGCAGACCGAAAAGGAGCTTGAAGAAATACACCGAAAAGTTGAATTGACCGACGGCTCGGTGCCCGAATACATAGAAAAGCAGAGCGAGCTTACCGAATTTTATCAGGCAAACGGCGGACTTACATACAGGGCGCGTGCGCACTCATGCCTTAAGGGACTGGGCTTTTCTCCCGCGGAGGAGGAGCTTCCCGTTTCGGCGCTTTCGGGAGGACAGCGCACGAAATTAAGTCTCGGCAAGCTGCTTTTGAGCGAACCCGATCTTATGCTGCTTGACGAGCCGACGAACCATCTCGACACGGTGAGCGTGGAGTGGCTTGAGGACTTTTTGTCGAAGTTCGGCGGCAGCCTTATGGTTATCTCCCATGACCGGTATTTTCTCGATAAGGTCACCACGCGCACGGTGGAAATAACCGTCGGCAGACTGTATGCGGGTAAGGGTGCGTACACGGAGTATATGAAGCTGAAAGCGCAGCGTCTCGAAAGTGACAGACGAGAGTATGAAAAGGGTATGCTTGAAATCAAGCGTATCGAAAAGATGATAGAGCAGCAGAAAACCTTCAGCATGGAGCGCAATTACATAACGATTGCGTCTAAAGAAAAGCAGATAGAACGAATCCGTGCGTCGCTTCCCGAGCTTCCGCCGAAGGAGCGTACATATAAGCTGCGTTTTACGGACGTTTCCCGCAGCGGCGACGATGTGCTGTTTGTCGAGAAACTCAAAAAGTCATACGGCGGGAATACGCTTTTTGAAAATGTGAATTTCCGCATGACGAGAGGGGAGCGCGTTTTTCTCATCGGCCCGAACGGCTGCGGAAAATCCACAATGCTCTCGATCTTAATGCGCAAAACCGTTCCCGACGAGGGACTTTGCCGTTTCGGAGTCGGCGTGAAGCTCGGATTTTTCGAGCAGACGCAGCGTGAACTGATGTCCGACAAAACAGTGCTTTATGAGATTTACGACCGCTTTCCGACGTTGTCAATACCGGAAATTCGAGGATATCTCGGCGCGTTTATGTTCCGAAACGACGAGACGGATAAACGCATGCGCGACCTGTCGGGCGGTGAACGCGCACGTGTTGCGCTGCTTATTCTTATATTGAAAAAGCCGAATTTTCTTATCCTCGACGAGCCTACAAACCACCTTGACGTCGCGTCGCGTGAGGTTCTGGAGGAGGCGCTGTCCGAATTTGAGGGAACGCTTTTATGCGTGTCGCATGACCGCTATTTCGTGAACCGCTTGGCTACGCGTATTTTGAGCTTCGACGGCACATCCGTGAACACTCTTGACGGCAACTACGACGACTATGTGAATGCGGTCAAAAACCATCCGCAGGCGGGAAATGCGCAAACGCACGCGGAGAAAAAGCCGAATGAATATGTTCTGCGCAGGGAGCGTGAACGCGAGGAACGCAAAAGAGCGTCCCGTGTAAAAAAAATAGAATCTCTGCTTGATGAATTGAACGCCCGCACAGAGGAGCTTACGGAGCGTCTGCAATCTCCGGAGGTCGCCTCCGACTACGAAAAGATAACGGAGATAACAAGTCAACTGGATGAGGTAAACACCGAAAAAGAAACGCTCGAAAACGAGTGGCTCGAATTAAACGAATAACAGAAAATTGCCGTGCCGCAAAAGGCGCGGTTTTTTTATCCCAAAAGGTGAGAAAATGTACATGGCACGGAATCTCATACATATTTAATGATTTTCGCTTGAAAAACAGTGAAAAAATATAAATTTTTATTTAAAATATCTTGAAAGAATATGCATGACGTGATAAAATGACAATGCCTATCTTTGTCTTGAAAAGGTGCATTGACAACAACTTTTTCATCAGAGAAAGCCCTGCGCGGCAAAATACCGCATATGCTGCATGTCAGGGCAGCAAAAAACCGGGAGGTATTACCATGTCAAAAACGCACAGTAGAATGACAAAGTCACTGAGTGTGCTCTTATGCACACTTATGATTTTGTCGACGGTTTGTTTCTTTAACCCGTTCCCGGCGTTAAGAGCAAACGCTTTTGTTGATGTCAATTCTACGCAGTCGGCAAATGACGGCTATGATTTGACGTTCAACGTTCCGGAGTCGATATACTTAAAACCCGGCTCCGCAAATCTGGAGTATTTCCTGATAAACACCGTAAAGTCAAAGGGTGCAAGCGCCGTTTCTATGGCGGCTGCTTCAACCGATGTCTCGGTGTCAAGTCCGTATGCGACCTCAATGTCACTGTCGTATGAAATACTGCCTACCGGCAAGGATGTCAACGGAAAAGCCGTGAATATTTCGGGTTCGCTTTTGACTGCCGACGGCAGTGTTATGCCCGGAGCCACCGGTACAAACTCCGTTTCGCTGAACATGAACCGCAATATGACATTCTCCGGCTACAGTGACGAGACACAGGGAACAGAAGCGTTTATCAGATGGAAGCTTGTGTATGTTGCCGACGGTGAAACACACACGGTCTATGCGTACACTACGCTTTACATCCCTTATCTCGGTCAGTCGGGTATGTCGGCTCATTCAAGACACAACGGCACATACGCTAACCCCGAAAACTGGACGTATTCGTTCATTACTGGCGGTCACTCCGTAACCGGAGGCAGCGCAAGTTCAAAGTTTGTTTCGACAAAAGATGTCAACACTGCTGCAAAAGGTGCAGCGGATGCTGTTTTTGTTGCCCCACTTGTTAAATTCACGGGCGGTAACGTCGGCACAAGTCGCGGTGACGTCGCATACCCGTTTGCGAACGGCGGCACTGTTCCGTGGGGCAGCAATTTCTATACGGATGCATTTACGACGGTTGCAAACGGTGGCGTTGCGATAAAATCCAACACTACGTCCGATGACGACTATTATCCGTGTAACGACAGTGATCTCGGTACGATGAGAATAACGGTAGACACCTCTCGTTTTCCGAACTACAATCAGGTGCCGAACCTTTCTGCCGGTTGGGCGCAGTTCCGTCATGACTGGGATGGCGGCGACAACCGTCTCTATTGGATAAGCGGCATTGAAGGAGCAACTGCGTCGGGCATGTCACAGGGCGGCTTGGACGGTGCAACTATTACTACGGCAGCCGACACAAGCAACTACGAGGGTAACATTTCTCTTGCCAAGGGTCTTTATGTTCTCAACGGCACAGTTACGGGCGGCGATCATCTTATGGTGTTCTGCTATCGAAATTCATATAAACCGTATGTCGGAAATCAGTCAAAGGTCAGAACCTATGCAGGTGTAAAACTCAATGTTACAGCTGTTGATAAAGCGGCTCTCCGTAACTCTGTGTTTAATGCATTTAACCACGGTTACAGCGCGGTAATGGCGAACGCGGAGGTTGAAGCGGCACTTGCTGATGCGTCAAAGGTTTTGAGTGACGTTTTTGCTGCACAGAGCGAAGTAAACGCGGCGGCGAGCAAACTCAACTCCGCTGTTGAAAATGCAAAGAGCGCTATTACGGCATACTTTGCAAAACATGAAAAATCAATAGTTTCGGACACTTATGCGTTTGTTCCCGAAACGATATATCTTACTCCCGATACAACGAGTGCAACGGAGTTCCGGTATTACATAAACAATACCGTTACATTCGGCAATAATTCTTACACTCTCACTCCCGATGCGGTGAGCAACGCGACATCGGGCAAATTTTATTTCAAGTGTGCCGATGCCGTTTCTCTACGCGTTGTTGTTGAGGGTGCTACGGCAACCGTAAACGGTACATTAAAGAGCGGTGCCGCCGATTCGTCGGGTGCATTAAGCTCTGCCGATATTTCCGACAGCACCACCGGAGGTCTTGCAGTCGAGCTTTCCGACGGCTATGCGGAGGGTACCGTTACTTCGGGTTTGCTTAAGAGCGGACTTGCGCAAAACGGAACAAAAGAGATTCAGTGGAGATTTATCTACACTCTTAAAGACGGCAACACGAGAGAGGCTGTAACGGCATATACCGTTGTATATGCACCCTATTGCCAGGTGACGGGTTCGACGGCTAACGGTGAACACACGGATCCAAGTCCCGATATCAAAATATCGTCCATAAGCTGGTGGCAGGGTATTCACGAAGCAACCGCAACGCGTGATTGCAGCAGCGGCGGTAACAAACTTGACGGAAAAGCCGACTATTATCCCAATGCTTCCAAATTCTCGCCTATGCTCGGTATTATATCAATGCCCGAAGGCAACGCAAACGGGCAGGAATGGTTTCAGACTACCGCAAACGGAATAATGAATGTTAAGTCATTCAGATATTCACACTATTATGCAAATACAGATAATGCCGGATGTACCGTTACGACAGGATATGAAGGAAAAGTAACCGTTGATACATCCAGAAATAAAAATCTCAACACGGTGCCGAACCTTAAAATTGGATTGCTTGTAACAAGATTTGAAGGTGTCAAAAGCGGTGAAGGTTATTATCCGTATTATAAAATACTGAAATATACCGGAACGAGCGGCGGCGAGGGCGGATATAAGAGTGAAGCCAGTATGGGCGGTTGGACCGGCGATACAATAAAGTCGCATAAAGCCACAAGTGTGAAGAATCCAATGGATAACCAGACATATCTTGTTAATCCTACGATTTTCTCTCTCGGTACCCTCTACAGTGACGGCTTTAATCATGCTCTTTCATCCGGGACAGCATCCGAAAAAATTTACTACAAAGCAGTTGTTCGTGCGCGCTCCGATCAAGAATGGGCTGCAAACGTTATGTACAACGCAATTAATATTACAAAGGTCGATAAATCCGGTCTTCGTTCAAAAATTGCGGATGTTATAAAACTTGCACAGCAGTTTGACTGGGCGTTCGGCAATAGCTCCGTTGCTTCGGCAACTTCAACACTTTCGGGGAACCTTAAGACGGCATACACAGTTTTGGGTAATCCTCTTGCCACAAGTGCACAGATTGCAAGTGCAATTTCAAACCTCAACACAAATGCGGAGACAATCAAAAACGCAATTGTCACACGTTCCAATACAACAAACTACAGCGGAACGGCAAAGGCAAACCACTATGCTCTTGTCAAGACCGTGAACAGCGCCGGTGCTGTCAGCGCAAATCCTCTTAAGGTTGCTGCTGTTATCACCGACAGAGCCGCAACCGCGACTGCTCCCGTTGACACAGAAAACTATTTCGGATCCGACACGGTCGTTATCGGCTCAAACAAGTTTGAGGGCTTTACATATCAGGGGTATATGACGGAAAAATCATTTGCCGGTATAGGTACAAACGCCCCGACTTCATACTACAGAACGAAACCACAGGAGACATATCTCCGTATAGATGAAACAATTAAATCTGAGGGCAGAGATAATCTCTATTTCTATTACACTGCTCCCGATGAGCACCTGACGGTTGATCTTAACGGCGGCGTTTCATCTGTTGAAAACTTCAACTGTGACATTACCGCATCCGCAGGCTCGACCTTTACTCCCGCAGTTCCCACAAAAGAGGGTTACACGTTCGTTTCATGGAAGCTTGACGGTGCGGGCAAGCTTTCGGGCGGCACATACACATTCGGTTTGGGCGACGGCAAGCTGACCGCAGTTTGGGAACCCGTTCCCACGCAGTCCGCAGAGCTTATCGTTGACCCTGACGGCGGCACGATGTCGTCCGATCTCGTGTATATCACGAACGGCGCAGCGTCCGCATCGGGCAGCAACGGCAACGGTACTCTTACCTATAATATAACGGAGGGAGACGGCGCGCAGTCGCTTAATATCTCCGGTCATTATAAGGGCTTTACCTACGGCGAAGCAAATGCCACGGGCGAGAGAACACAGATTATCCCCGTTTGGGTATACCTTGAGGCAGGCAAGTCCTACACAATAAGCTGGACGGACGACAACGCCATAACGGAATTCTTCCTTTTCAAGAACGGCGACCTTAAGACGCGCACGCACTTTAACCCCGGCACGGCGGGAGCGCATTCGTTTACTTTTACTGCCGGCGCAGGCTGGACATTCGCTTCCGACGACAAGGACGCCACCGGATGGTATCAGCTTCGTCTTGATCAGAATATGCCCGTAGCGGCAGAGGGGCAGCCGGCAAACGAGGGCGATTACAATATCACCGGACTTTCCGTTAAATCAAACGGCGACGCAAGGCTCGGTTACCGTCAGGCTGCCGAAACCGCCGTGTTTATTTCCGAGCCTGTTCGCGACGGCTATAAATTTGCGGGTTGGAGCGGACTTGTAAACGGTTCGATATCGAGAGTTGACCCCGACGAGACGAATGTAAACGGCGGTTATCTCTACACCTTCAAGGGTAAAGCCAATACGCTTGTCGCGCAGTGGGCAGATGCCGTGTATGAAATAGGCTTCGATAACCTTTTCCTTGCCACCGCGTGGGCGGAGGACAAATACACCTCCGCGTCGAACGATACGGTCGGCTTCGATAAGGACAACGACATTATAACCTACAAAAACAACAAGAACGCCGACGACCAGACCGACACCGAAGCGCGCAGAGCCGAAAGCTCCTACCGCATAACGGGACTTACTCCCGGCAAGGAGTACAGCCTTTCGTTTGACTTTGCAAGCAATATGACCGGCAGCAGTGCAAATGACTGCAACACATACGTTTTCGCGCATTTCTACGACGAGAACGGTACGCAGATAAACATTAAGAACACCGCCATAAACTACGGTGACGTTGTTTCCGGCGAAAACACCTATGTCGGAAAGTATATCATCAATTATACCGATGCGTCGGGTAAGGCGCAGACACAGATTACTCCCTCCGAGTGGGCGGGCAGCAACTCGCGCATTTTCTCCGGACTTCAGATGTATGATGTCACAGTAAAGGACGGCTACGGTCATTCCGATATTATCTTTACCGTTCCCGAAGGCACTGAAAGCATGGATATCGCTTTCGGTGCACAGCATGCAGGTCAGACCGTTTCGTTCAAAAACGTTCAGATAAACGAATACGACCGAGTGAACCCCGTAACCGATTATTCGAGAGTTCAGAAGTCCTACGGCAGAGACACCTCCGTGTTCGGTGAGCTTGCGACGGCAAAGAAGCTCGGCTACGATTTCAACGGCTGGTTCACAGGTAAAAACGGAACAGGCTCACGGATAACCGCGTCAACCTCTACGGCTCCCTACCACACCAAGTTTACCGTATGGTCAAACTGGACGGAGATTGAATATACCGTAACCTGCGATGCTGCGGGCGGAACGCTTGCAGACGGTACGGTAAATCCGACGAAATATACGATAAACACCGAGAAGATAACCGTTGCGGCGGCTCCGACAAAGCAGGGCTACATCTTCAAGGGGTGGAAGATAACAAAAGATACTTCCGCACACTCCGACAACAACTGGACGGAGGTGACTGTTGCCGCGGGCAGGGAGTACACCGGCAGAATGTACGGCGACGTTAAGCTCACCGCAGTGTGGGAGGAGAACGCGTCAGCCGTAAAAGTAACGGTACGCGAGCAGAACGCGGACGGCACTTACACCGATACGGTCGTTATTAACGGCAAACAGCTCGACGGCTCTGTTGTTGATCTTGCAAATTACATCGGCGCAAAGACGGGCTTTAAGGCTGTTGTTATCACAAACAGCGGCAATGCATTTGCACTCAATAACGGCAGGTTTACCGTTGTCGGCGGACAGAATTACGATATCTTAATTCAGCGCGACCGCGAGCAGTACACCTTTACGGTTAAATATGTGATGAGTGACGGCAGCACCGCTCCCGCCGCAGTAACAAAAACTCTCCGGTTCGGTCAGAGCGACTCCGTAACGTCACCCGTCGTCACGGGCTACACTCCCGACAGGACCGTTGCCACCGTCGATGCGATAACCGAAAACACGGAAGTAACGGTAACGTATACTCTCGATAAACACAATGTCACCGTACATTATGTATACGAGAACGGCACAAAGGCTGCGGACGACAAGACCTTAACCGTAGAATACGGCAAGACTTATTCGATTGATTCGCCCAAGATAACGGGTTACACCGCAGATCAGGCGATAGTCAGCGGAAAAATGGGAACGGGCGACATTACCGTCACCGTAAAGTACACGGTAAATTCCCACAAGCTTACCATAATCTATAAGTACAGCGAGAACGAGCATCCCGAAACAAAGCAGGAGTACACGTTCAAATACGGCGAAAAATATAATTACAGCGTTCCCCCGGTAGAGGGCTTTACCGCAAGTCAGTCGACGGTTGACGGAACTATGGGCGACGGCGACGTAACGGTTACCGTTACCTATACGATAATCACCTTCACCGTAACGTTCAAGGACTGGGACGGCAGTCTTCTCAAGGAGGAAAGCGTCAAGTGGAACGCGAATGCGACCGCTCCCGCCGCTCCGTCAAGAGACGGATACACATTCAAGGGCTGGGATAAGGCGTTCTCGAACATAAAGGCGAACACCGAGGTCACCGCTCTCTATGACATAAACACCTATACGCTCTCGTTTGACGCAAACGGCGGCTCTGCCGTAAGCGACATAAAGCAGGCGTATGCCACGGCTGTCACCGCACCTTCGACAACGCGCACGGGTTATACGTTCGTCAAGTGGACGGGCGACGACGGCAGCGAAGTCCCGTCGATAATGCCCGCAAGGAACATCAATTTCACCGCGAGCTGGACGGCAAACAAATACACGATAGCGTTTGATGCCAATAACGGCACGGGTACCACCGCCTCCGTTAACGCAACATACGATGCAGACGCTGTTCTCACCGCAAACGGCTTCACCCGTACGGGCTTCTCATTTGCGGGTTGGAACACCGCAAAGGACGGCTCCGGCACTGCGTATGCCGATAAAGCCACCGTCAGAAATCTTGCGTCCGAAAACGGCGCAAAGGCAACGCTCTATGCACAGTGGACGGCGAACAGCTACACCGTTACCTACCGCGTTGACGGCAATGAGACCGCAAAGCAGACATATAAATACGGCGAAACGATAAAGGCGATAGCCGATCCGGTAAAGACGGGCTATACGTTCATGGGCTGGAAAGAGACATTGCCCGCAGCAATGCCCGCAAACGATATCACGGTCGACGCGATATTTGAAGTAAACACCTACACTCTTACCTATACTGTTGACGGCGCATTCTATAAGTCGTTTGAGGTTAAATACGGCGAAGCGATCACGGCGACAGCCGAACCGGCAAAGACGGGCTATACCTTCTCCGGATGGAACGGCGTTCCCTCGACGATGCCCGCAAACGACGTTACCGTAACGGGCACGTTCACCGTCAATTCCTACAAGCTCACGTTTATGAGCGACGGTAAGGTTTACGACGAAAAGACATATGATTTCGGCACGGATGTTACCGCTCCCGCAGAGCCGACGAAGACAGGCTATAAGTTTGCAGGCTGGGATAAGGAAATTCCCGCAACAATGCCCGCCGAGAATACCGTTATCACCGCAAAGTGGAATGTAAACAAGTATACAATTACATTCGACACCGACGGCGGCACGGATATTCCCGCAATCACACAGGACTACGGCACGGATGTTACCGCTCCCGTGAACCCGACAAAGACAGGCTATACGTTCGCAGGATGGACTCCCAAGGTCCCCTCAACGATACCCGCCGAAAACATCACGGTAAAGGCGCAGTGGAGCATAAATTCCTATACGCTCACCGTTAAGTATGTTTATGAGGACGGCACGGAAGCGGAAAACACGCACACCGAAAGCGTTGTTTACGGCGCTGCATACAGTGTTGCTTCTCCCGAAAAAGAGGGCTTTACACCCGACACCGCAGCCGTTTCTGGCACAATGCCCGCAGACAACGTAACCGTAACCGTAACATATAAGACAAACGCCTACACCGCGACCTTTGATGCCGACAACGGCAGCGAAGCGGAGATAAGAAGCTTTAAGTACGGTGAAAAGGTTGTTGCTCCCGCAGCACCGGCGAAGGCAGGCTATACATTTGCGGGCTGGACTCCCGAAATTCCCGAAACAATGCCGGCGAAGGATCTTTCTTTCAAGGCTGTGTGGACGGCAAACGGCGACACAAATGTCACAGTCAACTATTACACCGAAAAGCTTGACGGCAGCGGATATGACATTGAAACGGTCGTTGCCGCAGGCACAACGGGCAGTGAATTTACCGCCGAGATAAA
>OLHA01000945.1_pt1 | contig 16219 bp, 23 predicted proteins | sample 1605961 | NCBI WGS metagenome assembly OLHA01 (sample SAMN03283288) | human gut metagenome | biome: human-associated habitat; material: feces | host: Homo sapiens | place: Peru | collected 2012
AATTTTATTAAATAAAATTGTTTTTTCTTTCATTGATATTTTAACTACTTCATATCCATAACTAATTAATTCTTTTTTATAGGTTAGAAATGAATGTTCTATAGGGAAACCAAGAATATTTTCTATTTCATCATAAGTTAATTTATAACTATCTTTATTGTTATTTTTTATATAATTCCATAATGGTTCATATTTACTCATATATTCTTCTTTTTATTTCTAATTATATATAGAAAGATTGGCCTTAAAAATCCTAGTGATAAGACACTTAATGCAGTCATAACATCTTTAAAGTTTTTTGAATATTTATTAAATATTTTATTTGACAAGATTATATCTAAAATAAATGTTGTAAGTACACTTAGTAGGAAAATTATTATTAATACAGGTTGTGGTTCTTTAAATATAAAGAATAATATAATTGTAATTGTAGAAATTAATGTTGTTATAAGAAGAGTTATTCCAAGTGGTTTACTATTTCCTATTTTACCTAGTATATATTTATTATAAAATGGTATCCATCCAGTATAAGCATTTTTATATTTTAATTTTTTACTCATAGATACAATAGATATACTTTCAAATATATAACTAACTAATACATAAAATATAATTATAGCTATAATACTTATTATAAAAAAATATATAAATGATAATAAACCCATTAAAAATAATACACTTATGCCACCCATAATTCACCTCATTTGATGAGATTATTATAGCATACAAATGTATTATTTTTTACATATATCAATTAGTTTTTTTATTGTATTTGCAGTTCTTATAGTTATTTTATCTTTTATATCTGCGCTTGCTGTTTTATGCCACCAAGTAGATTTTCTATAGTTCTTTAAATCATCTGCTAAATCTTCTTGACTCATTTTTGATTTTTTCTTAAATTAAATAAATTTTCTCCGAACTTCATTAGACGTTCCTCCTTTATATTGAAGTTTAAAATAAAAATCCTCATTTTTCTAGCGACTTTTAGTTGCACATTTATTATAAGTTAATTTTATTAATAATAAAAAAAGAAATTAATCTCTTTTAAAATTCTTTATACATAAAACAATCTTTATCATGAGAATAAATGATGCCTATAGCTTGTAAGTATGAATATATAATAGTTGAGCCTACGAACTTCATACCTCTTTTAATTAAATCATTTGATATTTTATCTGATAAATCATTTGATGTTTTACCTACTTCATAAAATGTTTTACCACTTGTAAAACTCATTAAATATTTATAGAAACTTCCATATTCAGTTTTAATGTTTTTAAATATTTTAGCATTATTAATGCTTGCTTTTACTTTTAGTTTATTTCTTATAATCTTAGGATTGGATAATAACTCATTTATTTTAGTTTCATCATAGTTAATTATTTTATCTATATCAAAGTTATCATAAGATGTTCTAAAGTCTTCTCTTTTATTTAGAACGCACTCCCAAGAAAGTCCTGCTTGAAAAGATTCAAGTATTAGCATTTCAAATAAGTATTTATCATCAGTGTTTGGTACACACCACTCTTTATCATGATATTCTACATATAATGGATTATCTAAATTGCACCATTTACATCTTTTCATAGTTTTGTTCCTTTCTTTGGGATAAAGTTAATCATTAAATTGTAATTTTATATATAATTTATTTTTTATTTATCCACTCAATAGTATCCTTTATTGTATCTTTCATATTTCTGTTTTTAAATCCTAACTTTTTTTTAGCTTTTTCATTACTAAAATTAGCGTTAGAAGATAGTGTATATAGTGAATACTTTGTACAAAGTGGTGTTTGCTTTTTTAAATTATAATATACTTCAAATAAAGGTGCTATTAATTTTACAAGACCTATAGGTAATACCATTTTAATTTTTTTTCTTTCTTGCACATCACAAATTAAATCACACAATTCTTTAATTGTTATATATCTATTTGATAAGATATAGCATTCACCATTAGTACCGGATTTACAAGCACTAATAACACCCTCTGTTACATCTCTTACATCAACAAAATCATATCCACCTTTTACACAAGCAAATAATCTGCCATTTGCAACTTCTTTTACTAATTGTGTTAGGTGGCTATTGCCAAAATCATTTGGACCTATAATACCTGATGGATGAATTATGCAAGCATTCAAATTTTTACTCTTTACTGCATCAATTACATACTTTGTGGCTTCTGCTTTTGTTTTTGCATATAATCCCTCAACATTGTCAGGATTAAAATTAGTTATCTCTGTTATTAATCCATTATTAGGTTGTTCTGGAATTGCGTGAACACTACTAATATAGATAAGTTTTGCTTTTGTCTCTATTGCTTTATCTACTATATTTTTAGTTCCATTAACATTAACATTATAAACAAATGGATTGTATTTTGATTTTATATATACTACTGCGGCACAATGAATTACAAAAACTTCTTGATTTTCAATATTTTCAAAAATTGATGATAAAGTGTATTTTTTAGTTACATCACCATAGTATATTTTACATTTTAATTTTTCTAATGATTTAATAGAATCACCTGTTAATACAAAGGCCCTAATTTCATTATCAGCATCTTGCTCCAACTTTCTTATAATATTATTACCTAAAAAACCATTTGCTCCTGTTATTATATAAATCTTTTTCACAATATTTATCACCTGCCACGGCATTTAAAAATAAATCTAATATCTTTCTTATGTAATTATATCACAAGTTCATAATTATTTTTAAGAAGTATATGAATAATAAAAGAAAGATGATATTTATTTACTTTTCGCATTTATCAACTTTTCAGTATATAATGTATGAAGAACCATATCAATAATTTTATCATTCGTAACATTTATAGTCTTTTTTATTGTTGTACCTGTAGTCCAATTACTAGATGATTCAAATATCTCCACTATCTTTACTTCATATAAGCAAAAAAAGATTAGCTATATTTTAAACTAATCTCACTGATAAATTGTAATTTGTCTTTTACAATAATAGCATAAAAAAGAAAAGTAGTTATTGTTAATCAACTATTGCATTTTTCTAATTCTCATAAATACTTTTAAATCTTTCTCTGTCTACATTCTCTTGATTATTAATATAGTCCAAGTATTTTTCTTTATTTTCTTCTGTATATGGAGTATCAGAATATAAATCTTGTAATAATATTGTTCCGTTTGGCTGTCCAATACCCACAAATATATAATTTTCACCTATCTTTGGTAATTCCTCATCCGTTATATAATCACCTTTATGCAATATAAGAGTTCCATCTTTATCATATCCACCAGGATAAGTTACTTTAATTATATTTTGTAGATCACCCTTCAAATTTTCTGTTACCTCGATTTCATATATAGTTCTAGCTGAGCCATAATCTGAGAATGTCCTTTCAATTTCCTTATCTACCTTTCCTATAAACACATAATCAGCAAATCCAACTTGATAATATGGATTTGTTTCTTCATTCACAAGTACTGTATCATAATTTAATTTGCCATTTGGCTTATAATTTGAATTTCTATTGTTAAAGTACCAAATTACACCACAAATCATAGCAATTATAAAGATAACTAAAATAGATAAAATAATAATTTTTTTCTTTTTCATAACAATACCTCCTTTATTTTGTTCTTATTTTAATAAAAATAAGCTTTAATTCTACTAATAATCAACTACATAGTAACATATTTTAAAAAAGTTACAACTTTTGTTCAAAAAATGATTATCGGCAAATTACTATTTATTTAACAAATCACTAAATTGTAATTTGTAATTATTATTCTGATGGGCAATTATAATTTGTATTTTTAAATGTTGGAATTACCGTTATTACATCATCGCTAACACAATAATAAGTATCAATTAAAATACCTTTGTCTACATAACTATCACTATCATTAGCATCTTCAATTCTCCAACTTATTATTGGGCTATTTTTAAATACTATTGCTTGAATTGTGTCTAATATTACAATTGACAAAATAGTAATAACTATTGTTAATAATATTATTATAAACTTATTCTTTTTTACCTTTTTTATTTCTTTTGCAGAATAATCAAGTGTATCAATTAAAGTTTCCTCACTTTTTGAATCGATTTCTTCTTTAGTAAATCTCTCACCATTTAATATTTCCGTAACCGAGACTTCTAAAATGTGACTTAATGGTTTTAACAATGACAAATCCATTAAGCCCAATCCTCTTTCCCACTTGCTTACAGCATTTTTGGTTATCCCTAATTTTTCTGCTAACTGTTCTTGAGTTAATTTTTTTTGCTTTCTTAATTTAACAATAAATTTTCCTATTTTTTCTTGATTCATTTTATCACCATCCAAGAACAATATATCAATTTTTTATCTAATATTAAACATACTATTAGTTCACTTTCAAATTACTATTTATCTAACAAATCACTAAATTGTAATTTAATTAACAATGACCATCATTATCTTCAAAATAAGATTCAATATATTTTACTAAAATTTTAACTTTGTTAAATTGTTTATCTTTAACAACATTTATAATATAATCACTACTACTTGCATCAATAATATTATCATCTTTAGCATATTCTATTAGATAAGTATACTTTTCACTATTCAGTTGACAATTAAGAAGAATAGTTTGATTTTCTTTTATAGTCATAGAATCTTTTTAGCACCAAACATAATATTTATATAAAATAGTAATAGCAAAAAATTATTCCCAAGATTTTTAGTATCTTAATTATTGTCTCTGCATTTTTTCAGTATTATTTACTTTTTCTACTAATGCTTGTTTGATGTCATTATTTAATAATTCACAATACTAACATTAAGTGCTTTAGATAATAGTTTTAACAATAATAATACGAATAAGTATTATTCTACATCACAAGACCAAAGTCCATGCTTATTACAATATGCATACAATTTTGATCCTTTTATATATTTGAATTTACATTCTGCATTTTGGTCTGGTAATAATTTAACTTTGCAAATATCTTTATCATTTACTAGTGCAATCCATTCAATAAAATGTTCTTTTTCCATAACATGATTTACTTTTACAAGTATTTCATCACCTATAAGTTCAAAAGTTGGAATGTGTTTTTCAAGCGATGCATCAACACTATTTGGAATTAACTTTACCATAGTTTCTCCACAACAAGTTATCCCATAGTCACCACAGTTACAGTCATTGATTACCTCAACTAGTGCACCACATTTTTGACATTTTTTAATTAATAATTCATTTTTCATTTGTTTCCTCCTTCTATAACAAATTCATATATTTCATATAAACATTATATCAAATAAATTTTTTTTCGCATACAAAAAAACCAGTTCATAATCTGGTTTTTAACAAAATGGTGCCGAAAACAGGAATTGAACCCGTAACCTACTGATTACGATTCAGTTGCTCTACCAATTGAGCTATTTCGGCTTGGTTGCCTCAATAGGATTCGAACCTATGATGCTGGAGTCAGAGTCCAGAGCCTTACCACTTGGCCATGAGGCAATATTTGTATTAGTTATATGACAACATAATACTTTTCTTAGAATAAACTAAATCTAATAAATCTATATTTAAATATATATCATATAGATCTTTATTCTTAGCTATTTTAAAATCTATATCTTCTTTGCTTATATCACTTGGAATGTCGTTTACTTCATAGATTATTTCTTCTACTGAATCTCTTAGAGTTATTTCGTCTTTTATATCGTCTAACTCATCTTTAGTTAATGTTGTTCTAAATTCTAGTTTAATGTCTCCTAAATCTTCTGAATAAGTTTCTATTCTTAAAGTAAATGTACTCATTATTCCACTTTCATTTTCCCATACAACTGTTGTTTTATCAGTTAGGCTTTCATTACCAATCTTTAACATAAGCACTCTCTTTCATTTAAAAAGACTTTATTAAGTCTATATTACATATTTGGTGGAGATGAGGAGTAGCGAACTCCTGTCCAAGATTCATCCCAATAGAATTTCTACAAGTTTAGTTGGTTTTTAACTTCAAATAATAATGTAGATTGCCAACTTCTCTTATTATTCTAAGTTTGCTAATCATTCGTTATAAACCACAAACAAATTTATAATATAGTTCACTTTATGACTCCCCTCTTAAAACTCGTGAACAAAAGTTAAAAGTGGAAGCTCCGTTTTACTTAATTAAGCAAAAGCTGGAGAGAAATTAAAATCGTTTCCGATTATTTTAGTTTTTGCATTTATAGTATGCCTACTACCTGCATTCTACCCAGACATAATCCTGTCGAATCAATGCATCCCCATATGCATTAATTATATCATATTATATGTTTTATTACTAGTTTTATTGACAAAATAAGCTTTTTTCCTTAAAATTGTAGATATGAAATATAGTGTGTTAAAAATTGTTGAGTTAGTAATAGTTAATGTTATAACGATGACTAGATTAGTAGGAGCTATAATATTACCTTTTATTTATGTTAAATATGGTGCTAGTATATGTGCTATATGGACTATAGTGCTGTTTGCTACTGATGCTATTGATGGATTTCTTGCAAGGACTTTTAAGATTTCTACATTCTTTGGTAGTGCCATGGATGGAATTAGTGATAAACTATTAAATGCTATTTCTTTTATTATTTTAGGGATTCAATATAATATAATGATTCCTCCGCTTATTTTGGAATTAGCTATTATGTCAACGCTATACTCTACATATAGATTTGGTGGTAACATTCAATCCAGTAAAACTGGTAAAATTAAAACAATAATATTAGATGTTTGTGTTATACTTAGTTTTACTCTTATGAGTTTACCTGCTTTAAATATAGATAATGCTATTGTTAATCATTTGATACATTATACAAATACATATATTATTTTCCTTGGTTGTATAATAACTATCGCATCTATTATTACTTTAATGGATTATAATAAGAAAAATAAAAGTACTAGAAATAATAAGAAATTAACTCATATAAAATATCAACATAGAATAAAGAAAAGTATGAAAGAAGTATTATCTGATTTATTTAATACCGAATATTATATTAAACATAAAAATGAACCTATTATGAAACAATTCTATAAAAATAAAGTAGCTAAGTAAATTAGTTACTTTTTTCTTTATAAATGAGGAAATGTATGCTACAATTATAATCAAGGAAGTGATTAAATGAAAAGAAAGTTAAGTGTATTTTTTATAATCGCTATAGCTGTTCTTGGAACTATAGTTATATATAAACATTTTGATAAACAGCAAACTAGTAATAAAAGTGATACTAAATTTTTTGATGAATATACTTTAGTAGATAAAAATAATGTATTTGTTTATTCTAATATTGATGAAGTAGCTAATATGTTAGAAAATGGTACTGGAATAGTATTTATGGCTTTTCCAGAATGTCCTTGGTGTCAATATTATGCTAAATATTTAAATGAAGTTGCTCGTGAAAATAATATTAAAGAAATTTATTATTTGAACATTAAACATGATAGACAAATAAGTTCTAATAAGTATTCTAAGATTACTAAATTACTTGGTAATTATTTATATTCTGATGATAGTGGTAATTCTAAAGTATTTGCCCCTAATCTTACATTTGTTAAGAATGGTAAGATAATTGCTAATGATAATGAAACAGCAATTACTGAAGGGAAAATTAAAGTAGAAAATTATTGGAATCAAGAAAAAATAAATGAATTTAAAGAAAAAATAGCAAGTTATATTAAAGATTATGATACAACTTGTTCAACTTGTAATTAGGAGGGAAAGAAAATGTATTGGCAATATTTAATTATTATAGCTGTATTATTATTAATTTCATTAGTAATAATTAAAATGAGAAGAAAGGACTTTCATGTTGAGATTAATAAATTAATTCAATATCTTGGTGGTAAAGAAAATATTCTAGATGCTCAAATTAATTTATCAAGACTTAAAGTTACTTTAAAAGATACATCTGTAGTAAATAAAGAAGGTATTCAAAAATTAGGAGCTAAAGGTATTGTAGAAATTGATAATCAATTAAAAATAATACTTGGTCCTAATTCAAAGCAATTAAAAAAATATATGGCTGATTTAAAATAAAAATAGTAATTTAATAATTACTATTTTTTATTTTCTTCTTAAAATTATTTGTGATTTTTTAGCTCTATTTATTCCCTTTTGACATATTTCAGGATATATTTCTGCTAAATCGTATAATAATGGCGCTATTTCTTTTCTTTCTCTATCTGATACGTATTCGAAGTTCCCCATAGTTACATCATAAAATAGATTTTCAATGTCTTCCCTTAATTTTTGTTCTACTGTTTTACCAGTTAATCTTTTTACCATTTTAGATAGTGTACTTTGATATCTTTCAAAGCCTTCTACTATTTTTAATGGCTCTTCATAGGGAAGACATTTACTTTCATAAGGTATTAAGTTTACTCCACCTTTTGGTCTTTCTTCTACGCTGTATGAGCATCCATCTTTAGTAAGCATAGAACATTCTGACTTTAATGATAAAAGATCAACTACATTTCTATTTTTGTTTCTTGCTCTTAAATATAAAAATGGTATTATAAATTTATTTCCGTTTTTACTTCTTTTTATATTTAGGGCTGCTACTATAGATATTTTTCCTTCACTAAGTATTTCTTCTAGTGCTTTTATACTTAGGTCTTGAAAGTTATCTGTACTATAGTCGCATCCACATTTCTTACAGCATTTTCCACCACATTTTTTACATATATCTTTGTTTTCAAATTTTATATTTTCCATATTCCCCTCATTCGAAGGTATATTATACTACTACGAATTATAAATATCAATAATATGGATAATAACCATATTGATATGGATTTTGATAATATACTGGTCTTGGTCTATATGGATTAAATACTCCTACTGCGACACCTCCAGTTAATGCTCCTAAAAGAAAAGGCGCTGCAAAACCAAATCTATCTTTACCATATTTAAAGTTTCCATACATAATCTTCACCTCTATTTTATACTATGAAAAAAGCACATTTAAGATTGTGCTTTTAAACGATATAAGTTAAATGATGGCTTATTAAATATTCTATATGGATATTTATTTGTACCAATACCACTTGATATATATATATCAGTTATTCCTTTACTATAGTGTTCTTGATAATATTTATATGAACCATCATCTATAAATACTCCACCATAATATGGTATAACAACACTACCATTAAGTGAGTGTCCACCTAGAACTAAGTCAACTTCGTAAGTACTTTCATCTAAAAATTTAATTGTTTTTCCATCATGAACTAGAACTATAATAAATTTTCTTTTTTCATCTTCTTTATAAAAAGCAAATGCTTCTTCTAATTTAACTTCTTCTTTTAGTGAACTTGGAAGTCCTACTATAAACATAGAATCATTATTTTTATAAAATATTTCATCATAACTATTATTTAATATTTTAAACTTTCCTTTTTCCATTATAGTTTTATAACTTTCTACACTATAGTCTTCGTCTCCATATATTGCATACTTTCCTATTTTCACTGAAATACTTTCTAGTTCTGTTTCTAAAAATTCTATATCTTCGTTAGTTATTTTTGCATTTTTATTGATTAAATCTCCTGTAAAAACTACTATATCTGGTTTTAATTCATTTATTCTTTTTACTAAATTTTTAACATCATCTTTGTCTACAGTAGACTTATATAATAGATCACTAAAATGTACTATTTTTAAGCCACTGAAGTTACTTGTAAGTATTTCACTTTCCACTCTATATTCTTTTACTATTAAGCCTTTTATGCCCCTATATTTAGCATATAGAAATATTGTTACTACTACGATTATTAAAAATAAAAAAATACTTAGTAGTTTCCCACCTTTCTTTTCTTCTGTTTCATTCTTTTCCATACTATAAAGCTCCTAATTTAAATGTTATAAGTAGTAGTACTCCTGTCATAGTATTATGAATCATATGCATCATTATGCTTGTAAATGTCGTTTTAGTTTCTCTATCCATTAATGCGAATACAAATCCTAATGAACCATATGGTAATAAATATAATAAATTGATTAATTTAAATTCACCAGCGATTAAGTGACATGCACCAAATAATAATCCACAGCTAAGTGCATAAATCCATTTATTTTTGAGTAATGGGTCCATACTCTTTCTAAAAGTTAACTCTTCACTTAATGGTGCTATTATTGCTATACTAAACATTGTATAAACTGGAAATTTAAATAACATCTCTCTTACAATATTTTCGTTTGCTGAAACGTCTTTAATAATAATAGCTATAAATAAATTAAACACTATCATGGATATTAATCCCGCAATATAATATTTAAATCCTATTTTAAAATTTGACTTAAAGTTTTCTTTAAATGTTTTAAATTCTTTGTCTAGATCTTTTTTATACATTAAATATAAAAGTAAAATAAATAATGCATTTCCAAGAATTGTGGCTACTTGCGTATTTTTAATTACTTTATTAATAGTAGATGCAAATTCACTTGGCATTATAAATGTACCTAAAAACGCTACTAAAAAGAAAAATAAATTAATATACATTGGTCTTTCTTTTGAATATTTAAATATCATTTTTATCACTACCTTCTATATAATAGTATATCATAAAAGAATATTATTTACTATTTAGTTTTATATTTTAATAATGATTTATAAAGTGTCATATCTTCTTAATAATAATTTGCATGCTTCTTCTTCGCTGTTTGTTATTGCTTCTGTAAAGAATTCTTTTTGAATTTCATAATATCTCTTACATAAATTATACCCTTTTGGAAATATAACTATGTAGTTTTTTTCAAATTCTTCACAATCTTTTATTGGTACTGTTATAACGCTGTTTTGTTCTAAATCTTGATATAATCTGTATTCTGCATCTGGGTTATTATATCCTACTTTTATGTCACCATTGCAGTGAACTATATCAGATTCATATGATTCTCTATATGTACCTAAATATACAAATATTCCGTTTGTATCCTTTTTATCTATTCTATGTATATATCTATAATATATTTCTGAAGCAATTGTTTTATCATCAATTGTAGATTCTTTAAAGTCTGCTAATGTATCGATTCCTCTTAATTTAGTATATTCCTTTACTGATTCATCGTTTTCTAATTCTCTAATTCTATTTCTTCTTTTATTTCTCTCTTCGTTTGCTTTCTTTATATTTAATACTTCTTCTCTAATTTCTTTTAATAGCTCTTTCTTCATGTGCCCTCCACATATATTATAATATCATTTATATATTTTTCAAAATAAAAAGTTAACTTATTTAGCTAAGTTAACTTTAACGTGTGTTTTCTTTCCTTTTCCAATTATTAAATCTTTTATTTCTTCTTTTTTGAATACTCTTGATTCATTAGTTTCTTTTTCATTGTTGATACTAATACCATTCCCTTGTACTAGTCTTCTTGCTTCACTCTTTGATGGAGCTATAGTTGATTTAACTAATAAGTCTAAAATATTAATTTCATCATCCATATCGATTAATACTTCTTCCATACCTTCTTCAGAGTATCCTTTAGTAAATAATTCTTCGCTAGTGTTTCTTGCTTTGATAGCTTCTTCTTCTCCATGTAAGTCTTTTACTACTTCGAATGCTAGTGCTTTTTGAGCAAGTCTCTTTTCTGGTTCATTTTTAACGCTTTCTTCTAGTTTATCTATTTCCTCTTTACTTAAGAATGTAAATACTTTTAAGTATTCTACTACTTTTGAATCATCTGAGTTAATTAAATATTGGTAAATCTTGTATGGACTAGTTTTTTCTTTATCAAGCCATAATGCGTTTCCTTCACTTTTACCAAACTTTTTACCTGTACTATCAAGTATTAATGGCATTGTGAATCCATATGCTTCTTTTCCTTCTATTTTACGAATTAATTCTATACCTGTAGTAATATTACCCCATTGGTCTGATCCTGCTGCTTGAAGTGTACAATTTTTTTCATTAAATAAATGTAAGTAATCAAATCCTTGAAGTAATGTGTATGAGAACTCTGCATATGTAATACCAGTATCTAGTCTTCTTGCAATAATATCTTTGTTAAGCATGTAATTTACATTAATATATTTTCCAATGTCTCTTAAGAAATCTAGGAATGTTACATCTTTAGTCCAATCGTAGTTATTTACTACTTCTGCTTTACCATCTAATAATTTTGTTACTTGACGTTTTAATCCTTCTATATTTTTAGCAACTGTTTCTTTTGAAATTATTTCTCTTTCAGCTGTTGGTCTTGGATCTCCAATTAATCCTGTAGCTCCGCCTACTAATATAATTGGATGATGTCCATGTTGTGCTAAACGTTTAGCTGTTACGAATGATGCGTAATGGCCAATATGTAATGAGTCTGCCGTTGGGTCTGTTCCTAAGTAGAAAGTCATGCTCTCATTATTTAGTTTATCCTTTAAATCAGGACTACTTATATCTTTTACTACGCCTCTCCATTCTAATTCTTCAAAAAATGTCATATTATTCTCCCTCCTTATTTGTGGAACCTAGTCCACCTTCTCTTTCATTTATTATTTCTTCTTCTTCATCAACGACTAAGTATTTCATGAATACACCTTGAGCTATTCTATCTCCGACTTTAACTTCAAAATCTTTATCTCCATGATTAATCAGTTTAACTCTAAAATGCCCTTCGTTATCTTTATTATTATAGAAATCACTGTCTATAACACCTACACTATTTGAAAGTGAAACATCATATTTATATCCCATACTACTTCTACTATATAGATATAATACTTCATCTTCGTTCATAGAAACTTTAAGTCCTGTAGTGAATGCTTTAGATTCTCCGGGTTTTAAAGTATATTCTTCTAGACTTCTAATATCATATCCAGCACTTTTTTTAGTACTTCTTACTGGTAATAAATAGCTTTCATAAAGTTCTTTATCATCTTTGATATCTTTTTTAAATTGTTCAAAGCTTATTTTCTCAAATTTTCTCATACTTTTTTCCTCCAATAAAAAAGGTACCAATTAAAGGACGAATTTCTCCGTGGTACCACCTTATTTCATAGTTAAACTATCTTAAAGATTATAAAGCATCACCTTTAAACTCAAAAATATGTAACTTCTTTATTAAAGATCTATTAGTTTCCATCAACCACTAACTTTCTATAAATAACCTTTATAAATACTATTATTTTCTCTTTGCTTAATGAGTAAAGTATATATTATTTTTTTTGATTTGTCAAATATTAAATTTTCTCCAAAAGAAAAAACTAAATTTCTTTAGTTCTTATCCTCTACTAAAATATTTACCATCACGAGTAGTTATAACGATTTCTTCTCCTTCAGAAATGAATAATGGAGCTTTTAAAGTATAACCAGTTTCAATAGTAACATCTTTTTGTGCAGTACTTGTTGTATTTCCTTTAACAGCTTCTGGAGCACTGATAACTTTGTATGATACTTTTTCAGGAAGTGTAATACCTACTACTTCTCCTTCAATTACCATAGATTCAACATTCATACCTTCTTTTAAGAATTTAGCTTCATTTTCTACTAAAGTAGCTGGTATTTCAATTTGATCATAAGTATTATTATCCATAAATACATAAGCATCTCCAGTAGAATATAAATATGAAAGTTGATTCTTTCTTACATCAGCTTTTTCCATTTTAATTCCCGCATTGAATGTAATTTCTTGAGTAGTACCTGCTCTTAAATTTTTAAGTTTTGTTTTAACAAAAGCACTACCTTTACCAGGTTTTACATGTTGAAATTCAACAACTTGGTAAATATTACCTTCATACTTAATAGTCATTCCGTTTTTAATATCATTTACATTAAACATAATTTACTACGCCTTCTTTTCTTTATGAGCAGTAGTCTTATTACATCTTGAACAGAACTTATTAATTTCTAATTTGCCATCAGTATTCTTTTTATTTTTACTAGTTAAATAGTTGATTTCTTTACAAACAGTACATTGTAGTGCGATACCTTCTCTATTTTCTTTCTTTGCCATTTGGACTTCTCCTCCTTTTTTTATACACTCAAGATTATAGCAAATAAAAATGAAGTTGACAAGAGAAACTTATGAATTATTAAACTAAGACTTCAAAAAAACTTGTTTTTATGTTAAAATATGCTCGTTAGCGAGGGAAAGTATGAATAGAAAGTGTGTTTTAGTGACTGGTTCAAGTATTGGACTTGGTTCATCAATAATAAGAAAATATGCTAGTAATAACTATGATGTTGTTATTACATATTTAACTCATGAAGATGAAGCAATTAAATTAAAAAATGAAGTTACTTCTAAATATGGAGTAAATGCTTTAATAGTTAAATGTGATATAAGTAATGAAAAAGATATAGAAAATTTAAAAAATGAAGTGTTAGATAATTATGGTAAATTAGATGTTCTTGTAAATAATGCTAGTATAGCAATAGATACTACAGTTAGTTATAAAACTAAAGATAATTTTATGAGAATATTAGAAGTAAACTTAGTTGGTACATTTTTAATATCTAAATGCTTCGGTAATATTATGAAAACTCAAGGTTATGGAAACATTATTAATATTAGTAGTACTAATGCGATAGATACTTATTATGAATATAGTCTTGATTATGATACATCTAAAGCAGGAGTAATAAATTTAAGTCATAATTTAGCTAATTATTATAGTCCATGTGTTAGAGTTAATACTATATGTCCTGGATGGATAGATACTCCTATGAATAAAAATATGGACAAGGATTTTAGAAAGTCTGAAGAAGATAAAATATTACTTAATAGATTCGCAAGTCCAGAAGAAATTGCAAACGTAGTATATTTTATATCTAGTGAGGACGCAAGTTATATTAATGACTCAGTAATTAGAATAGATGGTGGTAAGAAATGTTAAAGTTAAATGATAAATATATAAAGTTAGTAAATGAATCTGAAAAAGAATTAAGTGATATATTTAGTTCTATAGATAAAAATACATATTTTAGTAGTAAAAAAGTTCTTGATGCTTTTCATGAAGAAAATATTAGTGAAAGTGATTTAAATGGTACTAGTGGGTACGGATATAATGATACTGGAAGAGATAAAATAGAACAAATATTTTCATATGTACTTGATAGTGAAGACGCGTTAGTTAGAACTCAAATTATATCTGGTACTCATGCGATAAGTACAGCATTATTTGCTATTTTAAGGCCTGGAGATACACTTTTAGCTATTAGTGGCACTCCTTATGATACATTACATGAAGTCATTGGAATTAAGCCTAATAACAGTTCACTTATTAGTTATGGAATTAATTATAAAGAAATAGATTTAATCAATAATGATTTTGATTATGAAAGGATTCAAGAAGAACTTAAAAATAATATAAAAGCTATACACATTCAAAGATCTAGAGGTTATTCTTTAAGAGAATCTCTTACTATTGAAAAGTTAGAAAAAGTTATTAAATTTATTAAAGAAATTAATAAATGCTTAGATAGTAAAAAACTTCATCATGAAAAGTGCAAATACTTACATATAATAGAACCTAAATAATTACATTTTTGTAATTATTTTTAAATATTTGTAAAAAACATAATGAAGTGTTATAATGTAGTAAGCGAGGTTGGGTTTATGAAAAAAAAGATTAAAAACAATAAGCATAAGATAGATAAACATATAATAAAAGATAAAATAAATAAAGAAATAGAAATAAAAGGAATTGCTGAAGAACCAGCAACTCAAGAAGCTCCTGTAGTAGAGGAAACTCCTGTTGTAGAAAAAGTTGCAACAGTAGAAGAAACTCCAGTTGCAGAAACTGCAGATGTAAAAGCTGAAGAAGCAAAAACAGAATAATAGGAGAAAAAATATGAGAATTAGATACAAAAAATGGGCTAGACCTGAACTTGAGGCAAGTGACTTTTTTGTTAATAATCCTGAATTGTTAAGAGGCAAATGGAAAAGTTTTTTTAAAAATCCAGATTTGCCTCTTAATTTGGAATTAGGATGTGGAAAAGGAACATTCATGGCTGTTCATAGTTCAGAAAATCCTGATAAGAACTATATTACTATAGATATAAAAGATGAAGTTTTAGTGTTAGCTAAGAGAAATATTGAAGCAGCTTATGAGAAAAAGGGGCAAGAAATAGATAATGTTGCATTAATGTCACAAGAAATTGCTATAATTGATAACATGTTAGGTGACGGTGATGAAATAAGTAGAATATACATTAACTTCTGTAATCCATGGCCAAAAGATAGACATAAAAAAAGAAGACTTACTC
>OLHA01000951.1_pt1 | contig 16163 bp, 15 predicted proteins | sample 1605961 | NCBI WGS metagenome assembly OLHA01 (sample SAMN03283288) | human gut metagenome | biome: human-associated habitat; material: feces | host: Homo sapiens | place: Peru | collected 2012
CACCCGACGGTTATGTGACATAACACCCAAATTATATTCTTTATTCATAAAATAAGCTTGAATTTCGGCAAATTTTCCTGATTTTAGTAAAAAATGACCAATCACAAAACAAAGTCATTTATTTCAAACATCACACATTAATTTTTTAACATACAGTTGTAATAAGTGCTGACAATTGTTATAATTATAGGGTAACGCAAAACAGAATCCGACCGTGAGTCGGGGAAACGGAGATATATATGATGAAACTGAAAGACCTTCTTATAAATTTTGAATACACGGTTCAGGGCAATCTTGATACTGAAATTTCGGATATTATCTATGATTCACGAAAGGTAGAAAAAGGCACGGCCTTTGTGTGCCTTAAGGGCTATACCTCAGACGGACACAGGTACGCAAAGTCAGCCGTTGAAAAAGGTGCGTCGGCACTCGTTATCAGCGACAGCCTCGACTTTGAAGTGCCGAGTGATGTTGCCGTTGTAAAGGTTGAGGACACAAGATACGCTCTTTCGCTTATGAGCATTGAATTTTTCGGACATCCCGAGGATGAGCTCTACACGGTTGCAATCACAGGCACAAAGGGCAAAACCACAACAACAGCAATGGTTGCGGAAATTTTTGAACACGCAGGAATAAAGACAGGCACAATCGGAACACTCGGTGTTGTTTACGGCGGAGAAACCCACAAAACCGACAATACAACTCCCGAATCATACATTATTCAGAAATCAATGCGTGATATGATTAACGCCGGCTGCAAGGCTATGGTAATCGAGGCCTCATCCATCGGACTTAAACACAGTCGTCTTGCAGGCATGACTTTTGATGTCGGCATCTTTACAAACTTTTCGGACGACCACATCGGCGGTGTTGAACACAAAGACCTTGCGGAATATCTCTACTGCAAGAGTCTGCTTTTCAGACAATGCAAATTTGCCGCTGCAAATATTGACGATCCCGCATGGAAGGATATCACAAAGGATTTCAAGGGTTCTGTTCTCACCTACGGTTTTGCCGACAATGCGGACTTGAAGGGCAAAAATGCTCATCTTCTCTCCGAAAACGGATTTGTCGGTGTTCACTTTGAAACAGAGGGAATCAAAAACCTTTCTGTTGATGTTGACATTCCGGGCAAATTCAATGCATACAATGCACTTGCGGCAATTTCGGCAGTTTCATTCTTTGACGAAATTGAAGATCAGATGATTATTGACGCTCTCAAGGTTGCCAAGGTCAAGGGCAGAGTTGAGCGTGTGCCTGTTCCCTACAACTACACACTCATCATCGACTACGCACACAACGCACTTTCAATGGAAAATGTGCTTGAAACACTTCGTCAGTACAATCCGCACAGACTTATCACAATGTTCGGTGCAGGCGGCAACCGTCCAAAGGTTCGCCGTTATGAAATGGGCGAAACCTCGGGCAGACTTTCAGACCTTTCGGTTGTAACGGAAGACAACTCAAGATTTGAAGATGTTATGGACATCATTGAGGACATCAAGACAGGTCTTGCAAAAACCGACGGCAAGTATGTTGTCGTGCCGAACCGCAGAGATGCAATTAAATATTGCATGGACAATGCCGAGGACGGAGATATTATCGTACTTGCAGGCAAAGGTCATGAGGATTATCAGGAAATCAAAGGTGTTAAGTACCATATGGACGAGAGAGAAATCATTGCCGATATTCTCAACGACAAAAGCTAAAACCTTAAACATATAAATACAGTAAAAAATCACGGTCGGAAATCAGATTCCGACCGTTTTTTCATACTCTTATTAAGTTAAATAATCATTCCGCCGTTTACACCGACAATCTGTCCCGTGATGAACCTTGCCCTGTCGCTGCAGAGAAACACAGCAGTTTCTGCAATATCATCGGGCATACCGAGCATATTAAGCGGAGTTTCCTCCTTAAGCTCCTGTATGGTCTGCTCATCAAAGCCTTTCATCATATCGGTCATAATCACACCGGGACAAATACAGTTGACACGCACTCCCGACAGACCGACCTCCTTGGCAAGACCTTTGGTAAGTCCGATTACACCCGCCTTTGACGCACTGTAATGCACCTCGCAAGACGCACCGACCTGTCCCCACATTGAGCTGATATTGAGAATAACACCGCTGTGGTTTTTAATCATATATCTTTTGAGTGCCTGTTGCGAGCAGTAGAAAACACCGTCAAGATTAACCCCCGTCATTTTCTTCCATTCATCGGGAGTTATGTCGGTAAACAGCTTTTGCTGTGCAATTCCCGCATTGTTGACAAGCACATCAAGATTTCCGAATCGGCTGTCAATTTCGTCAAACATTTTGCAAACGCTTTCATAATCGGAAACATCTGCCTGAACAGCAAAGGCATTTATGTCGTATTCATTTGTAAGCTTTTTTGCAAGGCTTTCGGCTTTTTCGGAATTTTTCGAGTAATGCAACGCAACATCGCAACCGCACTTTGCAAAAGCAACGGCAGTCTGCGAACCGATTCCGCCCGATGCACCTGTTACAAGTATTTTTTTCATCATATTAATACCCGGTAGGGGCGGTTATCATCCGCCCGTTCGTGTGTATTGCACACGATTGAACACATTGTGTTCAAATTTAAACATAGTATTGATTACATCAAAACCATATTTAATGAACACAAATTCCTATTAAAGTGGGCGGTCAAAGAAAAGACCGCCCTTTGTTTATTTTACTTCTTAAAACTGTCTTTAAGGCTTACACTGCGGTTGAATACAAGGTGTTCGGGTGAGCTGTCCTTGTTGTCAATGCAGAAATAGCCGTGGCGCATAAACTGATAGCTCTTCGGAGCTGTTGCACCTGCGATATTCTTTTCAGCCTTACAGCCCGTGAGAACTTCAAGTGAATTTTCGTTAAGATAATCGAGGAAGTTTCTGTCGCCTGTATCGGGGTCAGGAACTGTAAAGAGGTTATCGTAAAGTCTTACTTCCGCATCAAGGCAGTTGTTAGCGTCAACCCAATGGATTGTACCTCTTACCTTTCTGCCGTCGGGAGTATTTCCGCCCTTTGTTTCGGGATCATACTCTGCATAAACCTCAACAACATTGCCGTTTTCATCCTTTTTGCAGCCTGTGCATTTTACGATGTATGCAGACTTGATTCTTACCTCGTTGCCGGGATAAAGGCGCTGATACTTCTTTACGGGTTCTTCCATAAAGTCGGTTTCTTCAATGTAAAGCTCACGGCTGAAAGTAACCTTTCTTGTGCCGTCCTCGGGACGGTTCGGGTTGTTCTCAACCTCAAACTCTTCGCTCTGTCCCTCGGGATAGTTTGTGATAACAAGCTTAACAGGCTTTAAAACGCACATTGTACGCTCTGCTGTTTCGTTAAGGTCATCACGCAGACAATGCTCAAGAAAGCCGTATTCAACAATTGAATTAACCTTTGAAACACCAATCTGCTCAATGAACGAACGAATTGACTTTGGTGTGTAACCCCTTCTTCGAAGTCCGCAGAGTGTGGGCATTCTCGGATCGTCCCAACCGCTTACATAGTTCTTTTCAACAAGTTCACGGAGCTTTCTCTTTGACATTACCGTGTTGTTAATTCCGAGTCTTGCAAATTCAATCTGTCTTGGCTTGCACGGAACTGAAATGTTGTTGATTACCCAGTCATAGAGCGGACGGTGAGCCTCAAATTCGAGTGAACAAAGGCTGTGCGTAATACCCTCAAGAGCATCCTCAATCGGATGAGCAAAGTCATACATAGGATAAATGCACCACTTGTCGCCTGTTCTGTGATGCTTGAGTCTGTTGATTCTGTAGATAACAGGGTCACGCATATTAAAGTTACCCGACGCAAGGTCAATCTTTGCACGGAGAGTCATTTTGCCGTCCTCAAATTCGCCGTTTTTCATTCTTTCAAACAAATCAAGGCTTTCTTCTATAGGACGGTCACGATACGGACTCTTTGCAGGAGTCTGTGTGTCGCCTCTGTATTCTCTCACCTTGTCGGGAGTAAGCTCGCAAACATATGCAAGTCCCTTTTTGATAAGCTCAACGGCAAATTCATACATCTGATCAAAATACTGTGATGCATAGAAAAATCTGTCGTCCCAATCATAACCAAGCCACTTGATATCCTCTTTGATAGCGTCAATATATTCTACATCTTCCTTTGTAGGGTTGGTATCGTCCATACGAAGATTGCAGATTCCGCCGAAATGCTCGGCAGTACCAAAGTCAATGCAAAGAGCCTTTGCATGACCTATATGAAGATAGCCGTTCGGTTCGGGAGGAAAACGGGTGTGAACCTTTTTACCCTCAAATTTTCCGCCCTCGGCAGTATCCTCTTTTATAAAATCCCAGATGAAGTTGCCCTGAACGGTAGCTTCACCCTCAACATTCTTTATTTCATCAGCCATTTGCCGTGTACCTCCGTCAGTAGAATTATGCGCCGAGCTTTTCAAGACCGATTTCAAGTCTTTTGAGCGACTCTTCTCTTCCGAGAATGTCAAGAATTTCAACAGCACCGCCCGGAGTTACTGTTTTGCCTGCTGCAGCAATTCTTACAGGCCACATAACTGTGCCGTTTTTAAGCTCTTTTTCAACTGCCATATTGATAAGGCAATCGTGAATTGAAGTGTTGTCCCATGTCGGCAGAGCCTTTAATCTTTCGTAAGCCTCACGCAATACAACGGGAGCGTTTTCAAGATTAGTCTTGCTCTTCTTATTTACGAAAAGCTCCTTGTCATATTCGGGAAGTTCTGCAAAGAAACCGAGCATTTCGGGAATATCCGTAAGCTTTGTAGTTCTTTTCTGAAGAATTTCGGCAAACTTCTCAAAAGGCATCTCTCTGTCACCGAAAACCTTCTTATAGTATGGCATACAAACATCCGTAAATTCTTCGGGAGTCATAGCCTTTAAATACTCACCGTTGAACCATGAAAGCTTGTCATAGTCAAAAATTGACGGTGACTTGCTGATGCCGCTTACATCAAACTCTTTTTCAAGTTCTGCAAGGGTAAAGATTTCCTGATTATCCTTTGGACACCAGCCGAGAAGTGCAATATAGTTGATGATTGCCTGTGGGAGGTAGCCCTCGTTAATAAGGTCATAGAAGCCTGTTGCGCCGTGACGCTTTGAAAGCTTTGAAACATTGCCGTCGGCATCCTTGCCCATAATGAGCGGAAGGTGGATATATGTCGGGATTTCCCATCCGAATGCTTCATAAAGAAGATTATATTTCGGTGTGGAGCTTAAATATTCACAACCACGGACAACATGAGTAATGCCCATTGTGTGGTCGTCAATTACATTTGCAAAGTTGTATGTCGGGTAGCCGTCAGTCTTAATGAGAATCTGATCCTGAAGTTCGCTGTTGTCAACGGTAATTTCACCGAAAACTGCGTCTGTAAATGTTGTACTGCCCTCAATCGGCATTTTCTGGCGAATTACATAAGGTGTACCCTCGGCAAGAAGTCTGTCGATTTCTTCCTGCGGAAGATTACGGCAATGTCTGTCATAACCACCGCCAACGCTGTCTTCCTGTAACTTTTCAAGTCTTTCCTTTGTGCAGAAACAACGGTAAGCCTTTCCCTCTTTTATAAGCTGTTCGGCATAAGGAAGATACATATCCTTTCTTTCGGACTGAACATAAGGACCGAAATCGCCGCCGATATCGGGACCTTCATCGTGTTTAAGTCCCGCGAGTTTCATTGTATCATATATAACATCAACCGCACCCTCAACAAGGCGTTCACGGTCGGTGTCTTCAATTCTGAGAACAAATTTGCCGTTTTGTGATTTTGCAACGAGGTACTCATAAAGAGCAGTACGCAGATTGCCAACATGCATAAAACCTGTCGGGCTTGGTGCATATCGTGTACGGACAGTTTTTTCAGCCATAATAATATCCCTCCGAAATTTATGTTTAGGTGTGTCGGTCAGCGCATATTTCGCCCGCAACACCGTTGTTACATATATACGATTTATTATATCATACCGTTTTTTCATTTTCAAGTCCGATGAACGCACCTACGAACAATCCGAAAATTTCATATAATAAAAATTGCATCAGAACCTTTCTCGGGCATCTGATGCAATTCATTTATCTAACTATCTTCTCGAACAGACAGCGGTGGCACACCGCCGACCATAACTTTTAACTATTCACTTTTCACCGCTGACGAAATCAGCCTGTATATGTTCCCATATACAGCGGAATGTCACTTTCGTTGTCGAGGATAACAAACATAAACGGACGATTAAATTCTACCGTCACATCGGTTTTTGAAAGTTCTTTTGTCCTTTTTTCAAGCTCTGCCTTGTCGCCGTTTGACTGTGTTCCGCCGATACCGCCTGCGTTAATTGAAAGCGACGGAGCGATGTCATACATTGCGCTGAACGCAATATCATCTGAACGGCTCAGATTCTTGTATCTTGAACGGTCAGCCGTGAATGATGAATTGATTCCGCTTTTTTCAACAATCTGCGTTATATCTTCTGCAGACTTATCTCCGCTGACTGAAAATTCAGGGATTTTCGCCTTGGCTGTTTTGGTCACATCAACGCTGTCAAGCAATGTTGTGTATTCAAGGCTCGTAAAATCGGTTGCGTAATCATCAAGCGAAACACCTTCGTTCGGCATAATAACCATCATTTTGAGAGGTGTCTGCGAGAAATATTTCATAACGGCAGTCGCCTTGTTTGTCTTCATATATGTTTCGTTTGAGGTCATATATGTAACTTCTTTTTCACCGTCAGCCGACTTAAACTTACCCTTTTCAATGTCGGTCTGTGCATAAGGATTAAGCCATCTGTCACAGATATCTGTCGCAGAAAGTGAAATCACACTCTGCTTCGTATCAAGATTTTCAAAAACAGAACCGTTGTTTGTAAAATCGGCATATTTTTTGTCAAGCTTTTTCAAAGCGTCGCTGTCCGAAAAATTAAAACGCAGAACATTAGTATCATAATAGTCCTTTGTTGTCTGCAAAAAGCCCGTCATAATGTCGGCATTGTCATTTGAAATCAGCGAGTTGCAAAGCTTTACAAAGCTTTTGTCGCTGTTCTTTTCGGAATCTTTTTCCGAGCTTTGCGAGCTTTCGGGCGATTTGTCCGAAGATGCAACCGATTGAATACGGCTTGCAAAATATGACGCACATTGGTTCATATTTTCAAGCGTCACACCGCTGCAAAGTGCATTGGTGATTTCTTCCTGAGTATCGCCCGACGCACCGTTAGCCATAGCCTCAAGATTAAGAACCGCATTTGCGGGGCAAAATACATACGAACCGCTTTTGTGACGGTTTCTGAAAAGCCTGAGTTCAAAATCGGTTATTTTTGCGGAATAGGTATCATATGATGACGGGGCGGTTTTGCACCGTCGGCATAATTGAATGTATCATCGGTTTTGTCGGAGCGTGTATATTTCAGCGAAAGGTTTTCGCTGTCCGAAAATTCATCGGGATTTGAACACGCAGTAAGCACCGTGCCTGCCATAAGAAGACACAATGCAACAGAGAGTGCTTTTTTCATCATTTGTCATTTTCTCCTTTGGAATCGTTACAAAGCTTTTGCGCCAGTCTGAATATTTTTTCTGCCGAATCGGGGCGGTGCAACTCTCTGCACTTTTCCTTCATCTCATCAAGTTTTTCTTTGTCTTTAACAAGGTTTACGATATCATCTGCACCTGTCTTTTTTCGGAGCATAATTGCCGCACCCTTGTTGAGTAAAAATTCCGCATTGTCCCGTTCCTGACCCGGAAATGCGCTGTAGATTGCCATGGGAAGCGAACAGGCAAGGCTTTCGGTAACGGTAAGTCCGCCCGGCTTTGTAACAATAAGGTCTGAGATGTGCATATAATCCTCAACATTTTTTACAAAGTACAAAAGCTTTGTGTTGTCCTGCATACCCGTTTCTTCAATTACCTTTTCAAGGTTTGCAAAAAGCTTGATGTTTCTGCCGGTGATAACAATAAACTGCATTTCGGGAGCTTGCTCCACAAGAGCTTTGTAGAAGCTCAGCACGCTTGTAACACCGAAAGAACCTGCCATAAGCAGAATTGTAGGCTTGTTAGGATCAAGCCCTTCACGCTCACAAATCGCCTTTTTGTCAAAAGCCTCTGTAAAACGGTCAAAAATCGGAATGCCGAGCGGATATATTATGCTCTTGTCAACACCGTATTCATCAATAAGCTTTGTCGCCATATCAGGCTCTGCAAGCACATATGCGTCAACATACGGAACAATATATGTTCTGTGTGCGTCATAGTCGGTTATAAGGCTGATTGCCTTAACATCAATCTTGTGCTGACGGCGAAGCTTTGAAATCATTGTTGTAACAAACGGATGACACATAATAATTGCGTCGGGCTTGTATTCATTGATTGTGTCAAGCAGCTTTGCCGACATCATTGTGTTGGACTGCATAACAGCCTTGTACATAAGGGTTCTTCTGTCGGTAATCTTATAGAATTTGCCGTAAACCTTTGGAATTTTCGTTGCCATAAAATGATAGCCGTCACAAACGGTTTTATCATATACCCTGCCGATTGTCTTCATGGCGTCAATAACCTTGACCTTCGTGTCGGGACTGACGGCTTTTATTTTTGCCTCAATAGCCGCAGCGGCTCTCTTATGCCCTCCGCCTGTTGATGCTGTGAAGATGATTATTTTCATATCAGTTCTCCGTAATTCAAAATAACCGAAAACGGTTTTGCACACAGGGGTGCTTTTACTATTATACTTTTAATCTGCAAGTATTTCAATAGATTATTTTTGCATTTCATCTGAATTTTAAATAAAAATAATTAAATTTTCGTTTGTGTTTTTTAATTGGGCAACTGTTCCGAGCTTTTAAGGCGGTAAAAATTCACACTCGGAATATGAGTCGGAAATATTGCTAAAATCTTTTGGTAAAAAGGACTTAAATTTCTATAAAAATAATTTCTAAATTTTGTGTTTTCACACTTTATTTTTTTTAAATTGTATTGTAAAATAAAAACTGTACTGTAATATATTTCAGTATAGGGTAATTAAAGAAAGTAATAAAAGCGTTTTCCTTTTTGAAAATCAAATGCAGTAGGTTTTCAAAGGGCAATTATTGGGTATATATGAGGTGAATTTTTTTGAACAGGAATTTTATGGACGATATTCTTGTTGTTGATGAAGATCTTGTTGACATCAACTGCGACGGCAACAAACAGTCTGATAACAAGAAAGGAAAACATTCATCGGGCGGTCGTATGGCTAAAGGCGAAAAGAAAAGCAAGAAAAAGCTTGCAATCATCATTTCATCCGTTGCCGCAGTTGCAGTAGCTCTCGGTGTGGCAGGTTTCTGCATTTTCGGAGGAAACCTGTTCAACAGCGTTGAGGAGGCTATTGCCGGTGAGTTTAAGTTTCCTGACGGAACAACCGTTTCGGGTGTTTCAATTTCGGGAAAAACATACGACGAGGCAAAAAAAGCTCTTGAAGAAAAGGAAGAAAGCTTTATTAAGCCTCTTGACATTTCGGTTGATGTAAACGGAGTCATCAGTAAAGTGACCGAAAAGGATTTCAAATATACTTATGACATTGAGTCTGTACTTAATGAAATCAAAAATGAAGCAACCGATCCGTCTGTTGAAACTTCAACAAGCAAAAAGAGTTACACGGTAACAGCTACCGTAACCGCAGAAAGTGTTGACGAAGCAGCAAAGAAGGTTGCAAAGAAAAATTACAAAGAGGCTGAGAACGCAAGAGTTTCAAAGTTCCACCCCTATGAAAAAAAGCGTTTTGAATATGCAGAGGCGTCACAGGGACAGAAAGTAAACGAAACAGACCTTGCAAATCAGTTTAAGGGTGTGTTTGCAAGCGGTGCAAGCGAATACAGAATTATTGCCGATGTTGAAAAAACAGATGCAAAAATCTCGGTTGACGATTTAAAGAAAAACATCGTTCTTCTTTCAACATACGAAACCGTTTCCACCAATACGGAGAACGGAACAGAAAATATGCGTGTTTCGCTCAAAGCTTGCAACGGTTCGGTTATTGAACCCGGTGCAACTTGGTCATTCAACAAATGCACAGGCAACTCAAACCTTGAATCTCTCGGCTACAAGCCGGCAGGTGTAATTTCAAACGGTAAGTCCGACATCGGTGTCGGCGGCGGTATCTGTCAGTCAAGTTCAACAATCTACAATGCGGCTGTCAGAGCCAACATGAAGGTTGAGGAGCGTTATTGTCACAAGTGGGCGTCAAGCTATGTTCCCACAGGTCTTGACGCAACAATCGACTACGGCAACCTTGACCTTAAACTTTCTAATCCGACAGATTACCAGATGTTCCTTGAGTGTAAGGTTGTTGACAACACACTTTATGTTTCATTCTGGGGTTGGAAATCGGATTCATACGACCTTATTATGACTCGTAACAAACTCACGAATCAGGGTAGTTCAAGCTACACGGTAAAGGCTTGGAGAGTTTATTACAAGGACGGCAAGGAGATTGATTCCGAGTCACTCGGTTCATCAACTTATGATTCCGAAAACGGATATGTTTTCATTGATGCCAACAATGATCCCCGTGCAAAATACGGTGATGATGTTGTAATCCCGGATGAAACAGTTCCGAAGAATGACGACAGCAGTTCAAGCTCATCAAGTTCACAGTCATCATACAGTGAACCGTCATATTCAAGCAGTTCTTCATCAAGTCATTCAAGCAACAGTTCATCATCAAGCTCATCGAGCCACAGTTCATCAAGCCAGTCAAGTTCGGAATCAAAAACCGAGCCACAGCCAAAACCCGATCCCGAACCGACGCCTACAGAACCTGAATCAGGCGAAGAATAATTAAGCAAAACAACTTCCGATAATAATAAAAAACTCCCTTTCGCAGATAATAAAAGCGGAAGGGAGTTTTTGTATGATAAAACGAACAGGTGCATATACAATTGCTTTTGAAAGCCAGCCTGTTATTGCCGGCTGGGGGTCGGTTGTCGGAAAAAAGGAAGCCGAAGGCCCCCTTAAAAACTATTTCGACAAGATTATTTACGACAGCTATGACGGCTGTGACACCTTTGAACAGGCGGAAAGTATGTTTCAGGGGGAAGCTCTTGAAAAAGCTCTGGAGCGTTCAAAAACACACGCAAACGAGGTTGACTGCGTTTTCGCAGGAGATTTGCTCAACCAATGCATCGGATCAAGCTTTGGACTTATGAAATTCGGAATTCCGTATCTTGGGCAGTACGGAGCGTGTTCAACAATGGCGCAAAGTCTTATTATGGCGGCATCTGCCGTCGAAAGCGGCGGGGCAAAAGTTTCCGCCTGTGTCACCTCGTCACACTTTGCATCGGCGGAACGGCAGTACCGTTTTCCGCTTGAATACGGCGGAGTTCGCACTCCAACCGCACAATGGACAGTAACGGGTGCGGGAAGCTGTATTCTGAAAAGCCTTAAAAAAGGAATCTGCGTTGCAAGAGCGACAGTCGGCAGAATAGTTGACCTCGGTGTAAGCGACGCCAATAACATGGGGGCGGCAATGGCTCCGGCGGCAGCTCAGACCCTTAAATGTTATCTTGAGGATACCAAAACATCGCCCGAGGATTACGATATGATTATTACGGGTGATTTGGGCGAAGTCGGCAGTAAATCACTTTATGATTTGCTTGAGCGTGACGGAATCAATATAAGGAAACAACACAACGATTGCGGACTGATGATTTTTGAACGCTCCAATCAGGATGTTCATGCAGGCGGTTCGGGCTGCGGATGCGCCGCATCGGTTCTTTGTTCAAAAATTATGGACGATTTTCAAAACGGACTCGTTCAAAACATCCTGTTTATGGCAACGGGTGCGCTCATGAGTCCGACATCAAGCGGACAGGGGGCAAATATCCCGTCAATTGCACATTTGGTGAATCTGAAAATTAAGTAAAATTTTTGCAAAATATCTGTTCAAATGAATTTTAATGTGTTATAATGAACCTGTATGAGTGATGATAGAATGCCGAATCAGCCTGTTTTGCAAGCATATTTTGCGACAGACAGGATAAATATTACGAACAGGAGTTGTGTTTATGTTTGGCAGAATTCAAAACATTGACAACAGGGTACTTGATAACATATCCCGAATTCATAAGCCGGCACTAAACAAAATAATGATTACTGCATCTCGTGCAGGCAATGCAGGTATTGTATGGTGGGCAATCTGCCTGCCGTTTCTTATAAACTCCAACTGGAGGGCAACAGGTGCAAACTTTGTGTTCGGACTTGCGTGGGCTCACCTTATGGGAGAGATTATTATCAAGCATATAGTAAAGCGTGTGCGACCTTGCCACACCCTTGATGATGACGAACAGCTTATTGACAGACCGAGATTCTACTCGTTTCCGTCAGGTCACACGACAGCATCGTTTGCAATGGTCGGGGTTGCTCTTATGCGTTGCAAAGTCATAACCTTTATGCCGATTCTTATGCTTGCAATGTTGATTGCGTTTTCAAGAATTTATCTGCGTGTTCACTACCTTACGGATGTTATTGCCGGTATGATTTTAGGCTTAACCTGCGGAATCTGCTCTGTCCTTATTTTCAATACCGTAGTTCCGATGTGGTTCCCTATGGTATAACTTTTGAAAAAAATAATATGATAAATGAAATGCATCGGTCGCCCGAACAAGGCTCCGATGCATTTTTGTTTGTACGCATAACTTTTGAGTGACGAAAACAGTATGTAATATGTGGCAATAACATTATGTTATAAACATCCTTTGCTAATCAACACTCTTATCGGTTTATTTATTTTTCTGCAATTATCTATAACAAATTTAGTGCCTCTGCTTTTTCCGTCCCAGAAAGCCAAAACAAAATCTGCATTGTCAATGATTTCAAGATTGCGTTTCAGCGGAGCATATCTTCCATGTATTTTATATTCAGGAAGAAATTCCGTGTATCTGATATTGTTTTTTACCGCAAATTCCTTTGCACATCTGTCAATTCCATTTGCACCTCCCGAAATGATTTCTGTTGTATCTTTCGGAATATATTTTTCAAGATTTCTGACTGTAAGCGTCCTTGAACCGATAACCGCAATTTTCATTAACAAAGCACTCCCTTTTTTATGAACCCATTATGGGTTCACTTTTACATTATAGCACAAGAAGGACTTATAATAAACCCATAACAGGTTCATTTGAGGTGCAATTTTATGAAGGAAAAGCCAAAACATTTGTCACTACGCATTGATGAAGATTTGTTGCGTAAATTTGAGTATGTCGCAAAGTATGATGACAGGTCAATGAATTGGTATCTTCTTCATCTGATTAAAAATGAAATTGCGGATTTTGAAGAAAAACACGGTGAAATCCCCACCGCCTCTGACAGTAAAACAGAATAATCAAAATTAATTTAAGGTCGAAAAAGCAATTTTTCGGTCTTTTTGTTTGCCTACATATTTTTTGATGTAATGAATGTTATGTTTTAATTTGGTATGCACACGAACGGGAGAACACGGTTCTCCCCTACAAAATAGCAGTAACTTTGCGATATTTATATAGTTTATTTCTATCACAATGTTTGTGTCTTTACTTGCGGGCGGATAATATCCGCCCCTACAAATTAACAACACCTTCCATATATAAAAAACAGTCGGGAAGACAAATGTTTGCATTTTGCAAACTGTCTTCCCGACCATACTTTTTAACTATTCACTTTTACTTATTTTTATTCTGGATATATTCGTCAATAGCGGCTGCGGCTGTTTTGCCTGCACCCATTGCGAGGATAACCGTTGCAGCGCCTGTTACAGCGTCACCGCCTGCATATACGCCCTCACGGGATGTAAGACCGTTTTCGTCAGCGATGATACCGCCCCACTTCTGAGTGTCAAGTCCCTTTGTTGTAGCCTTGATAAGCGGGTTAGGTGATGTACCGATTGAAATAACAACAGCGTCAACATCAAGAACGAACTCACTGCCGGGGATTTCAACAGGTCTTCTTCTGCCGCTTGCGTCAGGCTCGCCGAGTTCCATTTTAATGCACTTCATACCCGTTACGAACTCATCTTCGTTGCCGAGGATTTCAACAGGGTTATTGAGGAGCTTGAAGATAATTCCCTCTTCCTTGGCATGCTCAACCTCTTCCTTACGGGCAGGAAGCTCTTCTTCACTTCTTCTGTAAACAATATAAACCTCTTCTGCGCCAAGACGCTTTGCACAACGAGCGGCATCCATTGCAACATTACCGCCGCCGACAACTGCAACCTTCTTTGCGTGCATAATCGGAGTTGTGCTGTCATCCTTATAAGCCTTCATAAGGTTTGTTCTTGTGAGGAACTCATTTGCAGAGTAAACGCCGCAAAGGTTCTCACCGGGGATATTCATAAATCTCGGAAGACCTGCGCCCGAACCGATAAATACTGACTCAAAGCCGTAATCGTCCATAAGCTCGTCAATTGAGAGAACTCTGCCGATAACCATATTTGTTTCGACCTTAACACCGAGCTCTTTGAGTGTGTCAACTTCCTTCTGAACGATTGACTTTGGAAGTCTGAACTCAGGGATACCGTAAACGAGAACACCGCCTGCAAGGTGGAGAGCCTCAAATACTGTTACATCGTAACCCTTCTTTGCAAGGTCGCCTGCACAGGTAAGACCTGCAGGACCTGAACCGACGATAGCAACCTTGTGACCGTTTGACTCAGGCTTATTTACCTTAACATCTGTCTGAGCGTTGTGCCAGTCGGCAACAAATCTCTCAAGTCTGCCGATTCCGACAGGCTCAGTCTTGATGCCTCTTACGCACTTTGACTCACACTGTGACTCCTGCGGACAAACACGGCCGCAAACAGCAGGAAGTGAGCTTGACTGCGAAATTACATCATAAGCACCTGCAAAGTTGCCCTGGGCAACCTCTTTGATAAAATCAGGGATTGCGATATGTACCGGACAACCGTTTACGCAAGGTCTGTGTTTACAGTTAAGGCAACGCTGTGCCTCCTCAATTGCAACTTCTTCTGTGTAGCCTGTTGCTACCTCAAGAAAGTTTTTATTTCTTACATTAGGATCCTGTGATGGCATAGGAGCCTTTTTGGGTGACATATTTGGCATGATTACTCAACCTCCTTCTTGAACAAATTACATGTTTCCTCGTGTGCATGACGCTCAAACGGCTTGTACATTGCGCCACGCTTCATAGCCTCGTCAAAATCAACCTTAAAGCCGTCAAAGTCGGGGCCGTCAACACAGGCAAACTTTGTCTGTCCGTCAACTGTAAGACGACAGCCGCCGCACATACCTGTGCCGTCAATCATAATCGGGTTCATGGAAACTGTTGTGGGAATATTGTAAGGCTTTGTTGTTTTAACAACAAACTTCATCATGATAAGCGGACCGATTGTAATAACGAGGTCATAGTCCTCGCCTGCCTTAATCATCTCTTCGAGAGGAGCTGTAACAACGCCCTTTTGACCGTATGAACCGTCATCTGTCATAAGAATGAACTTGTCTGAGCAAGCCTTGAATTCATCTTCAAGAATAACAAGATCCTTGTTTCTGAAACCGACAATTGAGTGAACCTCACAGCCGATTTCGTGGAGCTTTTCGGCAACAGGAAGTGCAATTGCACAGCCAACGCCGCCGCCTACAACGCAAACCTTTTTAAGACCGTCTGTATGTGTGGGAACACCGAGGGGGCCTACAAAATCGTGAATATAATCGCCTTCGTTAAGGTGATTGAGCTTTTCTGTCGTTGCACCGACAATCTGGAAGATAATACGAACTGTGCCGGCCTCTCTGTCATAGCCTGCAACCGTAAGCGGAATACGCTCACCGTTCTCGTCAACACGGAGAATGATGAACTGTCCGGGCTCTGCCTTTTTGGCAATAAGCGGAGCGTCAATTTCCATAAGTGTAACGGTTGGATTCAGAGATTTTTTCTTAACTATCTTGTACATTTTTCTCTTTTCCTTTCTGCGAGTGCCTCGCACCCTATTCGTGCAGACAGTCTTACTTTTCAAAAACTTTTAATGCCCGAGCGTAACTCTGCAAGCACCTGTACATTCTGAAAAGCGAGTGCCTCGCACCCAACTCGTGCAGACAGTCTTGCTTTTCAAAAACTTTTAATGCCCGAGCGTAGCCTTGCAAGGATTTTATGCTAAAGCACAACTCGGCAAAATTTGACAGTTTTCAAAAAAAGAATCTCGCAATTGATATTTTCCTA
>OLHA01000952.1_pt1 | contig 16135 bp, 19 predicted proteins | sample 1605961 | NCBI WGS metagenome assembly OLHA01 (sample SAMN03283288) | human gut metagenome | biome: human-associated habitat; material: feces | host: Homo sapiens | place: Peru | collected 2012
CGCTGTTTATTTGTTTTTTGAGCATTTATTCCTTATGCAGTGTGCCCCTTATGTTTGTCTTATGAATTTTTTATCAACCGATTTTACTATGTATTCGTGCTCAGTGCGTGAGGAGTAGATTGTTGACTCGCTTTTCAGCAGTGCGGCATTTATTTCGAGTATGCAAAACTCGGTGTCCTTGCCGCGAATGTCTGTTTTGTACTGCAAATATCCGTCTTCAATGATATATTGCACATCGTCCGTCAAATATATTAATCCGCGCTGTGTCTTCAGCCCCTGTGTTCTTACCGTTTCCAAATATTCAAACGGCAAAAAATGATAAAGCGTGTCGGGCGGATTTGTCGTTGCCTGCTCACTGTCTATGTGCTTTGAAAAATAGCGTTGGCTTTTGTTTATTCCGAAAAAATATCGCATTGCGCTTTCGGTTAAAATATCAAAATTATTGCTGTCTTTTGATTTGAAAAAGTTTTTGAGCGATTTTTTCAGCGCACAATAATAAGCACCGCCCCTTTTTCGCAGTTTGATACTGTTTTTAAGGCGCGTGCGTCTGTCGTCATCTCTGACTCTGCTCTCAACAAAAATCGTTTGCATTGTATCGCCCTTGTCAAAATATTTGCGTTTTTATTTATACTGTCACATCTTCTGAAAACAGCCAAATTCGTTTGTGCGATATTAATTGTCATTCTTTGTCATAAAGATGATTGAAATGTTGAACATTTTTTCGCTTGAATCATAGCTAAACTCAATATCACCGCCGTATTTTTTAACACTGCGCGTTATGCTTTTAAATCCGTATCCGTGAACCGATTTGTCAGCTTTGCTGGAAACAAGCCTGTTTTTGTCGACATTCGGCTCCTTGTCGCATGAGTTTGAAAGGTCAACAACAATCATCGAATTGATTTTGCCGATTTCAAATTTAACTTTGCGCTGAGTGCTTTTCGTTGCCGATTCAACTGCGTTGTCAAGCAGATTGTTGAACAGTGCCGTCAAGTCGTTTCTGTCGATAAAGCCGAAGTCGGAATAGTTTATCTGACGCTCAAATGTCAAATTATTTTTGCGGCAAACAAAAATATATTTGTTTATAATCAAATCAAGCAGTTTGTTAGATGTTTTGCCTATGTTGTTTGTATTGTCAATATCATCAACAATGCTGTTAATATAGTCCTTAATTTCTTTATTGCCGCCTGCCATTGAATAAAGGTTGTGATAGTGCTTTTTCGTATCATGAACAAACATTTGCAGTTGGTCATTTTGGTGTGCAAGCAGCTCGTAGTATGTGTTGTTGATTTGCCTTTCGGATTGGATAGTGCGAAGCTCAATAAGCTCTGCCTCTTTTTCCGACGTTTTTTGCTGATAAATGCTCGTAAAAACAACAGATACGATAAGTACAAGGCTTGAAACCGCTATCAAAATTTTAAAGCTGTCATCCAAATTAACTTCATATGAAATTATTACAAAAACGGTCAAAACCAAAAGAAGCGACGCAGGATAAATCAACAGGTGCCACTTGATTGCCTCTTTATAGTCTGTTTTGCGCACAATTGCCACAACAACGCGCAGCAAAACAAACAGCAACGATTTGCTTGCCACTATAAGAACTATGTATGAATACGGATTTGAAATAAATGCCTTTGAATCCGTGCCGAACATAACGGCAAGCACATTTATTACGCTGATTTCCGTTATCGTTACGCCGACAGTAAACAGCAGGGAATACAACAACGAAAAAACTGCTTTCATTTTGTAAAGAATCCGTGCGAAAAGCAATTGAAAAATCAACAGCACGGCAGTGTTGATTATTACATTATAATTAAAAAGAATATTTATTCCCGCCATTATCAGGTATCCGACCTGAATTGTGACGGCGTTTATCAATTTTCTGTCTGTATTGTTTATGCTTTCGTAAAAATTAAAGCATATCAACGCTTCTACCACCTGCAAAATCAGGTTCATATACACAGAATGCAACTATTTTCTCCTTTTTAGATAGCTGTGAAAGTGCTTTCTGAAATCGGATTGCTTTCTATATGAAATAGGAATAATTTCTCCGTTTGTGAGTGTCACTTCATCACGCCTGTATTCGTTGACATAATCAAGGTTGATTATATAACTTTTGTGCACCCTGTAAAAGCAAAGATGGTTGAGTTTCGTTTCCCACTCGTCCATCAAATTCGCCGAGTAATATACCATATTTTCGGTTACAACCTTTACCTTGTGCTCAAGTGTTTCAACATACATTATTTCGTTTGACTGAATGCGTTTTAGCTTGTTTGTGTCCTTAAGATAAAACTGAATCGAGTCTTTGTTGATAAGCTCGATTGCTTTATCAAGACCCTTGTAAAACCTCTCGTAGTTTAGCGGCTTTTTGATGAATCTGAGCGCAAAAAGGTTCATAGCGTCATCAATATATTTTTCATATTCGGTGATAAAAAATATAATAACATTTTTATTTCTGATTTTCAGGAATTTTGCAACATCAAGACCGGTTTTTTCACCAAGCTCAACATCCAAAAAGGCAATATCATACGCTTTTTCGGAAATTATTGCATCCTGAGCGTTATCGTAGCTGTCGTATGAATAATTTATGCCACGATCTTCGCAGTAGCGCACAAAATAGCTTACTGTAAGTTCGCGGCATTCGGTATCGTCATCACAAATAAGAGCTTTAACAGACATATTTCGATTTCTCCCAAAATAAAATAACTCAAAGCCATCAGCTTTGAGTTAAATATAACATATTTAAAAAAATAATTCAACACTTATTAATTTAAGCTTGTTGGCTTTCATGTTAAATTTTGTTGCTGTCATAATAAGCAAGGAGAAGATTGTAAAGCGTTTCCTGCTCCTTTTGCGAAAGATGTTTTATCAAATCAATTATGTTTTCCGGTACGGATGTCTTGAGTGCACCTGTCAGCAATGCGCACGGACAAATCTCTAGTTCCTCGCAAAGCCGTTGCATTGTTTTGTATGAAAGATTGCTTTTCCCGCATTCGAGATTTGACATTTGAGTGTTGGAAATCGACACCTTTTCAGCCAATTCTTCCTGTTTCAACCCTTTTGAGCCTCTGTAAAATTTAATTCGGTTGCCGATAATCATATTGCTGTCAAATTTCATAAAATCTATCCTTGCCTTTCAAACTGTCGCTTCTTTTATATATTAACATTATTAAATCGGCAGATGAAGAAAGTAGGGTTTCAAAATTTCAAATGAAAATTGAAATTATTCAAGGTGTTTTTAAATTATAACAATCATATTTGAAATCTGTGCAGTTTGGGGCAAAAAACAGTGCAAAATGCCAAATCTGTTGCAATGCTGTCGAAAATGTTATATAACCGAAAAAAAGGAGGTGAAACATATGAAAACTGATGCTCTTTCAAAGGTTGTAAAGGCTATCAACTTCTCAGTCAAAGTTGACTCAAATTCAACAAACACAACAGCCGCATTCCAACCTAAGTTGCCGAAGCAATACAATCAATTCAAAAAGAATGATAGATGATATAGATAATGATAAGTAAACTTTCAAAACGAATAGCTCAATATTTGGCGGATAAAAACAAAATAGACGGTGACGAGATTGATTTGTATCATTACGGCTTGTTTGTTATGATAAGCGAGTTTTTTCTGATGTTTTGCAGTCTTGTAATCGGAATAATATTTAAAATCCCGCTTCAAGGCGTCATATTTTATCTTGTGTTTTTTATAACACACAGGTATGCCGGCGGCTTTCATGCAAAAACAGAATTTCATTGCCAGGCAGTGACTCTCTCTTCATTCCTTATAGGCATTGCGTGCATCAAACTTGCCGAAAATGCAAGTTTTGCGCTTCTTGTCGCAATACCGATATGCTGTCTTGCGATTATGGCAATATTCTGTCCTGCCGACACGCCGCAAAAGGAGCTGACGCGAGGGGAAAAACTCCGATTTAAAAAAATAACCGCTGTTTTGATTTCTGCAATAATATTGCTTGTCGTTTTGTTGTTTAAAATAGGGGTATCATCATCTTATATCGGCGCAATTGTATTTGCTGTTTTGCTTGAAACAATATCCGTTGTTTTCGGCAGAGCTTTTAACGGCAGATTGCGCGAAGAATCGGAAACTTAAATTAATGCAAAAGGTACAGCCCGGTTGATGAAATCGGGTTGTTCTTTTTTTGTTATTATAGTATAATGAGGTCATAAAATATAACAAAAGGTGATTTTATGAAAACCGTATTCAAAAATTGTATTTTGCTTGACGGCACAAAAAATATGGCTCCCATTGAGTACACCGATGTTGTGACGGACGGCGACAAAATCGTTTTTATAGGCAAAGCCGAAATCGGCGCGGATGACAGGGTGATTGATTTAAACGGCAAATATCTTATGCCCGGTCTTATCAACCTCCATGTTCACCTTCCTGCCGGAGGAAAACCGCAGAAAAAGCCGCTCAAAGCAACTCTGCTTTCAAAAATTGCGCTTTCGTCCGCCGTTATGCGCAATTTTACGCTCAAAATGTGCCATTCATACGCCATGCAGGGGCTTATGTCCGGCGTTACCACAATACGCACTGTCGGCGGACTTGACAATATAGACACAAAGCTCCGCGATAAAATCAATTCGGGTGCACTTGAGGGACCGAGAATACTCGCCTCCGACTTTGCAATCGGCGTTCCGGGCGGTCATATGGTCGGCTCGGTTGCGCGTGCGGCGCAAACGGTTGATGATGCCGTGAGAATGGTTGACGAGCTTAAAACCCATAATGTCGATTTGATTAAGCTTATGATTACAGGCGGTGTAATGGACGCAAAGGTTAAGGGTGAGCCGGGCAGGCTGATGATGCAACCGGATATGATTAAGGCATGCTGTGACCGTGCGCACGAATACGGCTTTAAGGTTGCCGCACATGTTCAAAGCCCCGAGGGCGTCAGGTGCGCCGTTCAAAACGGAGTTGATTCGATAGAGCACGGCTCAACGCTTACACAAAAGGAAATTGATGCATTTAAACAGCACGGCGCTGTTATGGTTTGCACGATTTCGCCTGCACTGCCCATGGCAAAATTCGATATGCAAACGCTCGGTATCACCGAGGCGGTGCAGTACAATTCAAATATCGTTTACAACAATATGATTGCAGGCTCAAAAACCGCACTCGCAAACGGAATAACTGTCGGCTTGGGCACGGATACGGGCTGTCCCTACACAACGCATTACAATATGTGGCGCGAGCTTCATTATTTTGAAAAGAATGTCGGCGTTTCGCCCGAGTTTGCGCTCTATACCGCAACGCTTAACAACGCGGCTATACTCGGAATTGACGATATAACAGGCAGTATCGAGGTCGGCAAATGCGCCGATATGCTTGTTTCTGACACAAATCCGCTCGACGATTTCAGGGCACTTTCAAATCCGTATATGGTTGTTGCACGCGGCAAGGTTTATGAACAGCCGAAAATCGAAAAATACCCGACCTGCGACGCCGAACTTGACAAATATTACGGTTAAACCGTTAAAAGTATCTATTCGTGTCAAATATTAAATTTTTATGTAAATTATTGCATTATTTTTTAGAAAGGAGGGCTTTTTATGGGTAGTTCAAATGTTATTTTATTACCGTCGCTTTTGGCGCTTGTGTGGTATGTCCTCGTAATCGTCGGCGGTTTTAAAATGTTTAAAAAAGCAAACAAGCCTGCAATTTTGGCTATAATTCCCGTTGTCAATTTCTTTGTGCTTGTTGACGCCGTAACGGACGGCAAATGGTATAAAGGATTTTGGATGCTTGTTCCGATTGCCGATATTGTATTTTTGATTAAGTTTTCAATAAAAACGGCAAAATGCTACGGCTTTTCCGTCGGCTTTGGCATTCTCACGCTGTTTTTCCCGTTTGTATGCTCACTCATCATGGGCTTTTCAAGCAATGATTTTGCCGTTGTTGAGTGGTAGTTTAAACAAGTCAAAAGAACAGAATTTTCCTGCTATCAGTCTGTGGAAAAGTTATTTTGTTCAGCTTTTTTGTTGCAGTTTAAATTTTGTTTAACATTGCTCTTTACAATGCAGATATAGGGTTATAAAATATAAGGAGAGGTGATATATATGTGGTGGTTGTTCGCATTGCTTTCAGCCGTATTTGCGGCACTTACATCAATTCTTGCAAAGGTCGGAATTGAAAATGTCGATTCAACTCTTGCAACGGCTATCAGAACTGTTGCCGTTGTGGGAATGTCGTGGCTAATGGTATTTATCACAAACACGCAGTCGGGCATTTCAAGCATCAGCAAAAAAAGCTGGATATTCCTTATCCTTTCCGGTCTTGCAACGGGCGCATCTTGGCTTTGCTATTACAAAGCAATCCAAATGGGCGATGTGTCAAAGGTTGTGCCGATTGACAAATTGAGTGTTCTTTTCACCCTTGTGCTTGCTTTTGTATTTTTGCACGAGGAGTTCAACACAAAATCGCTTATCGGCTCAATTCTCATTACTGCCGGCACATTGGTTATGGTATTATAAGGTGAATTTATTACAGTTAAAAAGCGGCTTGCAATATCAAATATTATAATGATTGTTATACCTGCCTTGAAAATAAAAATCACCGCGGCGGTCATAATCCCGTCACGGTGATTTTTTGCGTTGTATTGAGTTGACGCTTTATTAGCCCCACGGCACCGGAATGTCCGTGTCGGGTGAATCAGTCGCAGTGAATCAATATTTAACCGGTGTGGAGTTGAGGTATTTGTTGACCATGAGGGCTACTTTGAATACGATAGCATCGTCAAATTCTCTCAAATCGAGTCCGGTGAGTTTTTTGATTTTTTCAAGTCTGTAAACAAGCGTGTTTCTGTGAACGAAAAGTTTTCTTGAGGTTTCGGAAACATTAAGATTGTTTTCAAAGAATTTTTGAATTGTGAACAATGTTTCCTGATCGAGCGAGTCGATTGAGCCTTTTTTGAAAACTTCTTTAAGAAACATATCACAAAGTGTTGTCGGAAGCTGATAAATAAGTCTTGCGATGCCGAGGTTTTCATAGCTGATGATTGAGCGCTCGGTATCGAATACCTTGCCGACCTCGAGTGCAACCTGCGCCTCTTTGAACGAACGGGCAAGCTCTTTTATGCCTGTAACGCATGTGCCGATGCCGACGATTGCGTTGCAATAAAACTCGGTTGAAAGTGTGTCGCAGATTGACTGCGCAAGCTTTTCAAGGTCCTTGCCGTCAACATTCGGTCGAACCTCTTTGATAAGCGCAATATCGGTTTCGTTGATGTTGATGACAAAATCCTTTGTCTTGTCGGGGAAGAAGTTTTGAATGACATCAAAAACAGAAACATCGTTTGATTTTGTCACCCTGATTAAGAACACAACGCGTGTTGCATCGTTGTTGAAACGAAGTTCCCTCGACTTGATATAAATATCACCCGGAAGGATATTATCCAAAATAACATTTTTAACAAAGTTTGAGCGATCGAATTTTTCGTCATTATTTTTCTTAATTTGGTCAAGAGCAACGGCAATAATGTCCGCAAAATGGCGGCTCATTTCGTCTGTGCCGTCAACAAAAACAGCATATTCCGGATGAACGCTGTCGCCGAATGCCTTGTATGTGCAGGAATCAACACAAATCTGTGCGCCGTTGAAAACGCCTGCAGCGATAACGCCCTTTCTGATTTCTCCGATAAGTCCAAGCTCACTGCATGAAATAACTGTTCCGCTTTCATCAACAACGCCGATGATTCTGTCTGTCGCATCGCGCATTTGGTTGATGATGCCCTGAAATAATCTGTTTGGCATAAATATTGTCCTCTCTTACATTATCTTGTGAAATTATTATATACAAATCTGCACAAAAAAAATTCAAGTTCATTGTAAATATTATACAATCAACTTGAATTTTTTGCAACCTTTTTCACAAATTTTTTTGAAAAAATTGTGCTTATTGCATAAACAAGCAAAAATACGCAATATATTGTGTTGTTTTTTGGTAAAAACAGACTATATAGTAACGCCGTTTCGACATTTTACGGCATTTAATTCGTCATTTGTCAAATATCTGCACTCGCCGGGAGCAAGATTTTCGTCAAGCGGCAAATTGCCCATAGCAACGCGGTGCAGTTCAACAACCGTGATTGAATGTTTTTTAAACATTCGCTTGACCTGATGATAAAGCCCCTGTTTCAGCACAACACGCGCAATGTGATAATCGCCGTTGACCGGCTCAATATGCGCCTTGAGCAGCTTTTCGCCGTTAAGCGTCATTCCGTTTTCAAAATCCGCGGTGACCGAAGAATCAAACGGCTTGTCAAGCGTTGCAATATATGTTTTGTCGATATGCTTTTTTGGGCTGAGAATATCGTGGGCAAATGCACCGTCATCGGTGATGAGCATAAAACCGGTTGTGTCCTTGTCGAGCCTGCCGGCAGGGAAAAGATTTTTTCGTTTCATTTCCTGCGGCAAAATGTCGACAACGGTGACATCATCAGCCGATTTTGCGGCAGAAATAACGCCCTTCGGTTTGTTCATCATTATATATACATATTTATTGTTTGAAATCAATTCGCCGTTAACCGAAATCATACAGCCGTCGGGGCATTTGAAATCGCCCGAGGTGATGACTTTGCCGTCAAGCGCAACGCTCCCGGAGCGCAAAAGTGCTTTTGACTGTGAGCGTGCAATATTCAGCTCGCGTGATAAAATTTTGTCTATTCGTTCCATAATTTGTATTTTTGTCGGGCGCGGCTAATCCTTTCCGCTGAGGGCAGTTAAAAAACCGCTGTCAGCCGACGGATCGCACAAATCGGCGCCGATAAGTTTGCCGTCATAAACAATCAAATCGGCAACAACATTGTTGTTTGATTTGTAGTTTGTTATGCCGTATGTATAAATCGTTGCCTTTTTGCCCTTGTATTGCTCCAAATCAAAGCCCTGCTTTTTTTGAATATCGTTGTAGCGAGTGTAAACATCGTTAAACTTTGAGGGGATAATGATTTGTTTTTTGTTTTCGTTGCCATCGGTTTCCCAACCGACGGAGTTTAGATATTTAACCCTTTCCTGCGTGTTGGCACAGCCGATTGCCGCGCTTGTCGGTTCTGTTTTTTCACTGTGATTGCCGGCAAACGAAAGAATGATGACGATTATACCGGTAATGGCAAGAACTATGCCGAAAATAGTTTTTGGGTTTGCTTTAAAAGTTAAAACTCGCATAAAATCACCTAAATAATTCTATGCGAAGAATTTATATAATATAATCTTTTAATTGCTTTATGTCGGAAATATTCACGGTTGCATCGTACAAAACGCCGTTCTCCGTATATTCCTCGGAGTGAACCGTGCCGCCGCGAACTGTTGAAGAAAGTTTCATTTTGTCAAACGGCAAAAGGATTTTCACCCTTTTTCTGTCCTTGGGCAGTGCGTTCTCAATCGCCGTGAGGAGGGAGTCGATTCCCTCGCCGGTGGCGGCGCTGATTTTGACCGAGTTTTCAAAGAAATCAAAATCAAGTTCAGTTGGCTTGTCGCACTTATTGAGAACATTTATAATCGGCTTGCCGCTGCATCCGAGGTCGCTCAAAACCGACTCGGTAACTTTGATGTGCTCGGCACATTCGTCGCTTGATGCGTCGCAGACATTGAGAATAACATCAGCCCAAACAGCCTCCTCAAGCGTTGAGCGAAACGCATCGACAAGCTGATGCGGCAGTCTGCGTACAAGACCTACTGTGTCAACAAGCATGATTTGTCTGCCGTCGGGCAAAACAAGCTTGCGCGCGGTCGGGTCGAGAGTGGCAAAAAGTTTGTCCTCTTGAAGCACTCCGGCGTCTGTCAGTCTGTTCATCAGCGTTGATTTGCCTGCGTTTGTGTAGCCGACAATGGCAACGCAAAGTGCGCCGTTTTTCTTGCGCCTTTGGTGCATTGCAACGCGGCGCTTTTCAACCTTGTCAAGCTCTGCCTTAAGATTTTGTATCCTGAAACGGATATGCCGCCTGTCGGTTTCGAGTTTCGTTTCGCCGGGACCTCTTGTGCCTATTCCGCCGCCGAGTCGCGACAGCGCAGTGCCTTTGCCCGAAAGACGCGGCAACGAGTATTTCAGTTGTGCAAGCTCAACCTGAAGTTTGCCCTCGCTCGACCTTGCTCTGCCTGCGAAAATATCAAGTATAAGCGTTGTTCTGTCGATAACGCGAACGCCTGTCAAATCCTCAATGTTTCTTATCTGAACGGGCGAAAGCTCGCCGTCGGCGATAATCAGGTCGATGTTATGGTTTGAACAAAAATCGCATATTTCCTCAAGCGCACCCTTGCCCATATATGTTGCCGCCTCCGGAGCGGGGCGTTTTTGAATCATTTCGCCGATTATTTCGGCACCGCTCGTTTTTGCAAGTTCCTCAAGCTCCGCCATGGAGGATTCGGCGTCATATTCGCCGCAGTCGAGAGAAATCAAAAACGCACGTTCTTTATTTTCTTCGCTATAATTTTGTGTCATTAATATTTTTCTACCAAAGCCTTAAGCACGCTGTTTGCAATCGGCGCCGCCGTTTTGTGACCCGAATTGCCCTTTTCGACGGTGACAACGAATGCGTACGGATGGCTGTCGTCCTTCATATAGCCGACAAACCATGCGATATTATGCGCGTCCACATTGTCGATTTGTGCCGTGCCGCTCTTTGCGCAGACATTCAAATCGGTGTCCACAACATCGTCATATGCTTTTTTGCCGTTGTTTTCCATCAAAGCGCTGATTTTTTGCGCAACTTCACTGCTGAGCATTTTTGTTGTTGATGTGTTTTTATAATTAATATCGAGGCTTGCGCCGAGCTGATTTGAAAAGCCCTTGACTATGTTGAATGACGGAGTCTCGCCGCCGTTGCCGATTGCCGCCGCAATGCGCAGCATTGTAATCGGTGCAACCCTTGTGTTGCCCTGACCGATACCGGTCCAGCCCAAAAGGTCTGTACCTGCCGCACCGCCGTCAAATTTTCCCGCAAAAGATACAATTTTGTCACTTATTGTAACGGACGAGCCTATTCCGAGTTCCTTGGCGGTTGTTTGCAGTTTTTCCGTTCCGAGTTCAATTGCGATTTGAGCAAAAACGGCGTTGCAGCTGTCCTTAAACGCCTCCTCAAATGTTTCGTGACTGCCGTGGTTGGCGTTGCACTTAATCGGAGTGCCCGAGCCTGCGTCATATTCGCCGTTGCACTTCCATGTTCTCGTATAAACATCACTCATATTTTCAATCGCGCAAACGGCGGTGACAATTTTGAAAGTCGAGCCGGGCGGATAGTGAGCGCTGATGAGGCGGTTGATATAAACGCCCTCGTAATCACTGCTTGTTTCCAAATCGTCGGGAACATTGTTTACATCATATGACGGCGAAGAAACCGAGCACAAAATGTCGCCCGTTTTGTAATTGACAACGGCAACCGTGCCCTTTCTGCCGTTGAGCTTTTTGTATGCAAGGTTGCAGATTTCGCTGTCAACTGTCAGCGTCATATCATTACCCTTGCCGTATTTTTCTATATTATACACGCCCGAAACTATACTGTATCCGGTAAGTTCGGCGTCAAACTGATTTTGAACGCCTGTTGAAATAAAATTTTTAGGATCGCCGACGATATGGAGAGTCGACTTTCTCGTTGTTTTATCGTCGCTGTAAACACGGTTGCCGTCCTTTGTCGAAACAAGTGCAGCCTTGTTTGAATCATAAATTGTGCCTGCGGCAATAAGCTCGCCGCTTTTGTAGACATGGTGGTTATAGCTTTTCATAACCCATGTGCTGCCCTCGGTTACGAGCGAATATGTCATAAATCCTATTCCGATAAGAAATGCAAAAGACAAAATCCAAAGGAAAATGCCCCTTTTTGTAATCATTTTCATCTTTTCTTCACACCTCCGAGATAGTTATAGGTGCGTATATCCGATGCCTTGATGAACGCAAGAAGTCCCCAACAGCTCATCATTGACGAGCCGCCCTGGCTGACAAACGGAAGTGTAACGCCCGTAAGCGGCAAAATGTCGGTGATGCCGAAAATGTTGAGTGCGCATTGGAACAAAAGAAGCCCTGCTGCGGCAACTGCGCCGATTGAATAAAATGTTGAGCGTGACGCAATCGAGTTCACAAGCGCCGAAACGGCGATGCATACAAACGAAAGCACAAGCGCAATTGCAAAAATATATCCCCACTCCTCACAAATCACGCCGAAAATAATATCCGTTGTCGATGCGTAAACATTTCGCACATAGCCGTTGCCGATTCCGAGTCCGAGCAATCCGCCCGACGCCATACCGATGAGCACTCTTGACTGCTGAAATCCGCCGCGCTCGTTATAATGCTCCCAAACATGGCGGTATGCGGCAAATCGCGTTTTAACATATGCTTTGTATTTAAGCACGATTGCGCCGCCCATCACTGCCGAAACGACAGCCAAAATAATTGTTTTAATATCGCCCGAGTTCATAAAAGCGATGATGAGAAATGTTACAAAGAAAATCAGCGCCGTGCCGAAGTCCTTGATTATAATAAGCGCGCCGACGCACGCAACCGAAAATCCGATAAACGCAATGATGTTTTTTGAGGTTTGGATTTTTTCAAGCGTTGCCGAGCCTACAAAAACAAATGCTATTTTTACAAACTCCGACGGTTGGAGCGTTACTCCCGCAATTTCAATCCAGTTTCGCGCGCCGTTTGTTGTTTTTGCTATGACGAGATTTAATAACAGCAGTGCGATTGCCGCAATTGCGACATACAAGCGCATTTTCATACAAAAATCGACATTGCCCATGATAAATACAAGGCAAACAAAAATTATCACGCCTGCCAAAATCATCAAAAGCTGTTTGAATGCCGCATCGGGATTTATACTGCCGATTGTGGCAATTCCCACTCCGCACAGGAAAAACGCAATAACCTCAAGCTCAAAATTTCGCCTGTGCATCGCAACATAAAATACTATAAGATAAATCCACTCGATTGCAATAAGGCAAATCATCGCAAGCAAAACCGAAAACTCGAATTTGCCCTTTGCGTTTGCCGAAATGTAACCTGTGACAAGCTGAAACACGCTCAATACCGCAAGCAAAAGGAAATTGTTTACGGGCTTTATTTTAGGTGCTCTTTTGTTTTTCACTTTAGAAGCCATAAAAATCTCCTTTCGTTATTTGTCATAGAATACGAAAACCTTGTCGCCGAAGGTCAGCATATCCTCGTCAAAAATCAGCTGCGGCTGATTGATATATCTGCCGTTTAGCTTTGTGCCGTTGTGCGAATCAAGGTCGGTGACAGCCCAACCGCGGCTTGTCTGGTAAATGCGCGCATGGTTTGAGCTTACCGTATCGTCAAGAATTTGAATATCGCAATCATTGCCCCTGCCGATAAGCACATCGCGTTTTTTCAAATAAACGGGGCGCTTCGTTTTGACATCGACAAGCACGCCGTATGCAACTGTATTCGGTGCCGTCTGCACCTGTGAGCGAAGCTGAGTTTTGCTCTTTTGTGAAAGTGCATCGTCGCACTCGAATTTGAGCGGAATGTTGCCTATTGTAATAATATCGCCGTTTTCGATAACAGCCTTGCCGTCGACGCGGCGACCGTTTACGGCAATTCCGACCGTTCTGCCCGATGTGTCGGTGATCACCCATTCCTTGCGTTTTTTTGCGATAACGGCATGAAAGCGATAAACAGTCGGGAACGGCAAAACAACATCGTTAGCCTTGCTTTTGCCGATTGATGTTTCCCAGTGATTGATTTCGATTTCCGACCCATCATTTTGGTCGATTAGCTTTGCAAGCGTGTGTATTCTCGGTCTGTTTCTGAAAAGCGAAACAATACAAACAAGCAGTATAACAACCGCCGCAACCGGTGACACATAGCGCATAGCCGATATGAGATATTCCATAAATCTGCTCCTAAATATACTTTCTTAATTTAATATAGTAATAATATTTTATAAAAAAGTCAAGCAAAGCGCGCAATAGTTAACAATTAATACACTTGAAATTGCACTCAAGATAATATATACTCTAAATAACAAATATACAAAGGGGCAATTTTTATGAGTATTTCAAAATCCGTTTTCGGCAAATTAGACAACGGAGCGGTTATTGATTTATACACAATCACTAACAAAAGCGGTGCGAGCGTTTCGCTTCAAACACTCGGAGCAGGCATTCAGTCAATAAAGGTGCCTGACAAAAACGGTGATTTGGCGGATGTTGTGCTCGGTTTTGACAATCCGCAGGCGTACACAAATCCCGACAACGGCTATCAGGGTCTTGTTGTCGGCAGATGGGCAAACAGAATCCGCGACGCAAAATTTACATTTGAGGGTGTCGAATACAACACTCCGAAAAATCAGGGCACATGGACACTTCACGGCGGTGGCAGATTCAGCTTTACACCGTGGGAGGTTGACAATACAAGCGACAACAGCATTACATTCAAACGCTTTTCGCCCGACGGTGAGGACGGCTTCGGCGGCAACTTTACAATGAAGGTTAAATACACATTCGACGATGACTGCACGCTTAAAATCGAATACATTATTTTGAGCGACAGCGACACTGTTGCCAACCCGACAAACCACGCATATTTCAACCTCAGCGGCGACAGTGAGGCAACGATTGAAAATCATCTTCTTCAAATCGACGCAGATCATTTTACCGAAACCGACGACAGTCAGCTCCCGACCGGAGAACTCGGCGAGGTTAAGGGCACGATGATGGATTTCACCTTAATGCACAAAATCGGCGACAAAATCGACGAGCCGTTCAGAGCAATAATCGACGGCATTGGATATGACAATAACTATTGCTTAAATAAAAAATTGGGCGATTTCACCTGTGCAGCAATCCTTAAGGACGAAAAAAGCGGCAGAAGGCTCGATGTTTACACCGACCTGCCGGGAATCCAGCTTTATTGCGGCGGCTGGCTCGACAAAAACAACACCGACGGCAAGGGCGACAGCAAGGTTACATATCGCCGCGGCGTTGCGCTTGAAACACAGTTTTATCCCGACACCGTAAATCATCCGAATTTCCCATCAAAATTCGTCAAAGCAAACGAAGAGTTTAAAACAACAACCGAATTCAGATTTTCCGTTGAATAATCATATCCAAAAAGGAGGCATTGGGGCACACTGCCTCCTTTTTGTTTTTTTACAATGGTTTTTATATGTGAGTCTGTTCTTAAATCTTGACAGCAAATATTCGGCATAATATAATCAAAATTAAAGGGAGCAACCGATACTATCAAAGTCTGCGGTGCGATTTTAGATGATTTAGAAAATCCGAATCAACAGCCGATTAAAAGCTATTGCGACATTAAAAATCACAAATAGAAAACACGATGTTTAAAAAGTGACAAAGATTTGAAGTGATTTATTCACAAGGTGCAATCACAGTCACGGAAATTTGGTTTGATAAGGAAACCGGCGTTAATTATTTATACCACGCCGCAGGCAATTCCGGAGGCTTAACCGCATTGCTCGACAGAAACAGGAAACCGATTGTTTCAACAGTTTTAAACAAGGAATAATAAAGATGATTAAAATAATGTTCGTCTGCCACGGCAACATTTGCCGCTCGCCGATGGCGGAATTTATACTCAAGGATATGATTAAGCAAAAGGGCTTGCAGGATGATTTTGTTATCTGTTCAAGCGCAACAAGCACGGAGGAGATTTGGAACGGCGTCGGCAATCCCGTTTATCCTCCGGCAAAAGCCGTGCTCGAAAGTCACGGAATCAATCCGTCGGGCAAGTATGCTGTTCAGCTTAAAGCAAGCGATTACGACAAATACGATTTGTTCATCGGTATGGACAGCGCAAATATCCGCAACATGCTGCGGATATTCGGCGGAGATCCGGATGGGAAAGTAGCCAGGCTCTTATCCTATGCCGGCTCGGAGCGGGACATTTCGGATCCGTGGTACACGGGAGAGTTTGGGACGACCTACAATGATGTCCTGGAAGGCTGTACCGCATTCCTTCAATATTTACAGCAAAATGGAAGAATCGACACGTAAGCTGACATATCTAACATAGTACACATGACAGCAATGTCATGCCTGAAAAAATTCACAGAATTACCACATTTTTCTCACAATTCCTTCGCAGATGACCTTTATCATAAGAGGCAGATAAGGGGAAGTAAATATTCACAAGTTTTTTAAGGAATGAATG
>OLHA01000954.1_pt1 | contig 16123 bp, 14 predicted proteins | sample 1605961 | NCBI WGS metagenome assembly OLHA01 (sample SAMN03283288) | human gut metagenome | biome: human-associated habitat; material: feces | host: Homo sapiens | place: Peru | collected 2012
ACGGTGGTAATACAAAAAAATTGGCAAAATGTCGTACAATTGAATTTATGGCGCGCGTTCGTAAATATTTTAATTTTATTTGTGAAAATGCAACTGATGCCGATTGGAAATGGATTTATAAAAACGCGACATATATTTATAAAACCGATACCGAAAGTATACAACATTTCAAAAAACGATATATTACATATTATACCAAGGTATTAAATGATTTTGATGCCAAGGTTAAAAAAATATCTGAAAAATACATTATTAAAAACACTGAAAATGAATTTGCACGTGGTGCGTCAAAATTGCGTATGGCGGGCGCAAAACGCCGCGTGTATAAATTGCCAGAAAATGCCGGAAAAAGCCGGTAAATACCGGTCGAATTTGCTTGATATAAAATATAAATAACATAAAATTCATCACATGTATGTTCGTGGTTTATCTTTGTCATTTGGAACAACGGTTGTGTATAATAATGCCGAATTTGAATTGTCCCCCCGGGACAAGGTCGGTATTGTTGGTGTAAATGGCGCCGGAAAAACAACACTGTTCAAAATATTATTGGGACAAATTGTGCCAGACGCCGGTCGCATTGATATGGGTGGCGCGCGAATTGGATATTTACCCCAGACGATTGAATTACAAAACCCAGAAATCACCGTGTGGAATTTTTTAACAACCGGTCGACCGATTGCCGAACTGGAACAAAAACTGCACGAATTATATGAACAAATTGCGGTAAACCCAGATGATGAACATACACAATCAGAAATAGACCGTGTGCAATCGGAATTGGATTATTACGAATATTATACGGCCGAAAACACATTACTGGAAATTATCGAAAATATGCATATTGACGCGGATATGCTGGATATGAAATTGTGCGAATTGTCTGGTGGCCAAAAATCCAAGGTTGCATTTGCGCGCCTGCTGTATTCATTGGCGGGGGTGTTGTTGTTGGATGAACCGACAAACCACCTGGATGCCACGACCAAGGATTGGGTTGCAAATTATCTGAAAAAATATCGCGGCACGGTTTTGATAATCAGTCACGATGCAGAATTTTTGAACAGTGTTGTAAATAAAATTTTGTATGTAGACAAGGTAAATAAAAACATTACTGTGTTTTCTGGAAACTATGACGATTACAAATTAAAATTGGTCGAATTAAAACGATTGCGCGAAAAAAAGATACAGGATGAAGAACAACGCATACAAAAACTGTCTGAATTTGTTGCGCGCGCTAATGCCGCCAGTCCCACAAACCACGCAATGAAACGTGCCGGGAATGTTCGTGCGGCAATATTGGCGCGCGTTATGGAAAACCGAACCGCTCGTGATGTGGTATATAAAAAATTAAATATGAATCTGAAACCACTGCGTGACGGGGCGCGTCACCCGATTATGGTCAATGAATTATGGTTTCGGTACCCGGGGGCAAGATTACTTTATCGTAATATGTCATTTACAATCACCGGGGGCGAGCGGTTTTTAATATGTGGTGAAAACGGAACTGGTAAATCAACATTGTTGAAATTAATTCTGGGACAATTGACCCCGGAACGCGGAACAATAGATATAAATCCCAAAACAGATATTGCATACTATGCCCAGGAATTAGAAGGTTTGGATATATCAAAAACCGTTCTGGAAAATGTTGCACATCCTGATTACACCGACCAACAATTGCGCGCGGTATTGGGTAATTTCTTGTTTTACGATATGGATGTATTCAAATCTGTGTCTGTTTTATCACCGGGTGAACGGGCGCGCGTGGCGTTGTGTAAAATATTGCTGCGCCGGGCAAATATGTTGATTTTAGACGAACCAACAAACCATCTGGACCCTGAAACACAAAGTATTATTGGCGACAATTTTCACGATTTTTCCGGCACAATCATAGTGGTCAGTCATAATCCGGAATTCGTTGAACAAATTGGAATTACGCGTATGTTGGTTCTGCCCGCGGGTCGCATAGAAGATTATGACCACGATAAATTGGAATATTATTACAGCGTGAATCATACCGAGTAAAAAATACACATAATTTGTTTTTTGTGTGATAGTATTATCAAACAAATTGCGATAGTCGAAAAATATAAAGGTGATTTTTATGAAATATGTTAAATCTGGCGATTTTACAACACAACAAATGAGTATTTCAGAAACAATAACAGAAACAACAGATGTTATCTGTATTGCAAATGATATAATTAAAAAAATTGCAGATTCGAAAAATTGCAACCCAGATGAATTAAAATTGGCATCAAATAATCTGGCCCAGGCAATACATTACCTGGAATATATAAAAAATAAAACAAACATTGCACTGCAATTTGTTCCAAAAAATATACAAGAGACAGAATATTTATAGCAAATTATACGGTGTTGATAAAAACTAGCCACCGCAAATATGGCACGGGCGACCACCACGTGCGCGTGCGGCGTCATCTGTCGTTGTAATGCAATTTTTGGTACAACGCGCGGCCGCAGAACATGAATGTTTATGATATATGTGCGTTTTAGTGTTGTAATATACACTGTGTGCGTATGCCGGCGCGGATGTTGCGCCAGTTGCCACCCCCAGACAACAAATTATGCCGATAATGGAAATCAATTTACGCATGTTTTTAATCCTGTGTTTTTTACGAATATTAAAATATAAAAACGATATATCAAGCATAAATTTAATATTAAAATCAATCACTGGTTGATTTAATATAAAGACACACTTATAAAAGATATAAAATAGAATAACGATAAAAAATCAATCATAACGCGAATTTATATTATATATACGGCATAATTATTCAAATAATTTATATTTAATTTTGTTTTTTGTAGTTAATCTTACGTTTTCCATACGCAGTGGCATCCGCCGAAATCTTCGATAAACCACTGTCCTCGTCACCTTATCGGTCTGGCGCTCATTATACTTTATGTTCCTCCTACTAATGTATAACTAATTAAATTATATTTAAAAAAAAAAGAGAATGTAAAGCAAAATTACAAATCTCTAGGATAAACACCATCATTAATAAGCTCTTTTATTGATTTCTTTACATAATCTTTATCTTCTTTATAAGTGACACCAAACCATTTACCACTAGTTTCTATAATATGCATTTTTATATCACCACTTTTAATATGTTTGTCAATGACATCGGTTAATATGTATTCATCTTTTAGCGGATCTTTTATACTTTGCACAAATACATTTAAATCACTTTCTAAATAATCATCTGAATCTAAAAATATTAAATAATCGTTTTTTGAATTTTCAATTCCTATATTCCTTGCTTTTGCAAGACCAGTATTTTCTTCATAGATTTTATTCCATTTATATTTTTTAACGTACTCATCAACTATTTCTTCACTATCATCAGTACACTTATCACAAACAATAATAACTTCATAATAAGAATAAGTTTGATTAACTATAGAGTCTAAACATTTTTTCAAATATTTTTCAACATTGAATACAGGAATTATTACACTAAAATTATAAGTTTTCATTTTTAAAATTCCACATTTTCCCATCTACCATAGTTTCTATTCTATACATTAATCTGCTATAAATAGGTCTAATCATCTTTTTAACAATTTTTTTGAAAACAGATTCATTATTTAATTCAAATAATTCACGTAAATATTTTTTATTATAATATTTAAATTTATTATTTTGTTTAATAACTTTTTTAATTAATTTATTTCTTTTAGTAAATATCTCTCCTCTATTGAAAATATAACCATATTTTGAAATTCTACCACTTAAATACATACAATCTTCCAATGATAAATTAATATTTAAATTTTCTTTAAGCTGTTTTTGAATTATTTTAACATCTGACATAAATACTGATTCTTTCGCTATTGCTGTTTCGTTTTCTCCATTAACTCTATATTTAAGTAATATGTCTTTCATATTAGCCATTTTTAAATATTTAACAACACGTGACCATAATTCAGCATCTTCAGTCTTATAATCATTACTGTAGAATAAATTATGTTTCATTAAATCATTTTTCCTAAACATAACAGTTGGATGATACATTTGATTATTAATTAAAGTATAAGTCTTAATTATTTCAGAATCCATTTGAGGATAGATTTCTCTACTATCACCCATAAATGTTTTAATAGCAGTTCCAACCACTGACACATCAGGATTCGACTCTAAAAATTTAAGTTGTTTTTCAAATCTAAGTGGTAGTGAAATATCATCGTCATCCATTCTTGCAACATATTTTCCTTTAGCCATTTTTATACCTACATTTAATGATGCAGCAAACCCCAATTTTTCCTTGTTATTTATAATAACAATTCTTTTGTCTTTATATTTACTTAAAATATCATTTAATTTTTTTTGATAATCAGAATATTCTACTACTATAATTAGCTCAAAATTTCCATAGGTTTGATTTAAAATGCTATTAATTGCATCATCTAAATAAGCAGTTCTATTATAAATAGACATAACAACAGAAATCACAGGATTCTTTGGTGCTTTATTATAGTAATTTCTAATTATTTTAGCCCAGGAAATTAGATACTCAGACCATACTGGAAATTTTTCTTGTAAATAATTTGCATTCCAAAATTTATCATAACCATATGTATGGACAATAACTGCGTTTTTTGAGTTCTTTCTAGCAGGGTGACAACAGTATTTACTTATATTTATTGGTTCAACATTAATTTTAAATTCCTGTACTAAAATATTTAAAATTCCTTGGTCAATATATCTAAGTTTAACATTAAGTTCTTTAACTTTGTTATAACACCAATCTTTCATTTTATCATAGTCTTTTAAAATATCACTAAATACTATTATACCAGAATTTATTAATGGTAAAAACATATTGTAATTTTCAATCAAACTATTAAAGTTTGCTTCAGTTAAAAAACCAATATCATTATAAGTCATTGCTAAACCAGTTTTATTAGCATAATCAAGTAATCCAACAAAATCTTTTTGAATCAAAATATCAACATCATGCCAAATAATTTTTTTATATTTTTTTAGAAGATCAAAACACTCAAATCTAGCTAAACACATATTAGAATATAAAGCAAGACAAGCTTTATCAAAATCTGTTTCCTTCAAATTATTTTTATACAATATAAATTGGCAAGGCATTATTTCACATAAAAATTTCTGTCTCTCTTCACTTAATCCATTATGATAAACAATAATATCATAATTTTTAAAACTAAAGTGTTCTTTAATTCCAAATAAGACAGTTGCAAGTGCAAAATCCAAATCCTTAGTTATGCCAAAAACTATTGCTAAATCCTTTTTATTATTCATAAAAATCACCTCATATTTTTTATAACTTTTGTTTTTTTATTGATAATTACAGACAACACTAATGTACTAGTCAAAACATAAATAAACATCCTAAAACTACTTTGCCTAAACCACACAACTAATTCATCTGCCCCATTTATTTTACTATAATTTATTTTATCATACAAGTAAAACAAGTAAATAAAAATGAATTGATTAAAAAATAACGACTTAGACAAATTTCTTAAACACGTAGTATCAAATTTAAACTTCAAATTACATTTGATTAAAAAGCCAAATAAAAGCAAAGCAACAAATGGTGTAAAAATAAAATAATCATACTCATTAAAAATCAAACTTTTCTCATAAAACATTCTTGTTTCACATAATAACAAAATTTGACTAATGATTAAAAGTATTAAAATTTTATAGGTCGAAATTTTATTCAAAGACTTTCTTCTATTTAAGAAATATCCCATAAATGGAAACATAATTGTAAAAGGAAAATACCTGTTTGAAGTAAATAATTTATCAAATAAATTAATAATTACTTCGTATTTTGTACCTAAAAAAACGTATCTATAGGTTACAAATGATAATCCCAGTATATACCCAACAATGCTTAGCAAATACAAAATCTTCAACTTCTTTTCATCTTTAACCAAATAAATTATAAATGTGTAAATGAGAAGCACACCTAAATACCACATAATATTTGTAGATCTAAAAGTAAACACTTTAATAATATCATTTAATAAGCCAGTATAGCTGAAATCCCAAACGACAAAAAAATTACATAGGAAAGTATAAAGCAAACACCAAAACAAATACTGCTTAGTTAATTTAAATAATTTACTTTTTTTATCTAAAGTGTTATTCACACTTTTAGCCATAAAATAGCCATTACAAATAAAGAAAAATGGTACAGCAATTCTATAAATATTTGTATTAATATAATACCCAATTTTATATTCAGATAAAAATTGGGTATGTATACCAATAACACATATAGCAAAAAATAATTTTGCTAAATCTATTAATTGATAATTATTCTTTTTCATAGCAATTAATGTTTATCGTTAATATTTTCACCAGTTATTACATTTTTTGTTAAATAATTGTAGAATATTTTCATCATCATATGATCAAAAGTCATATGTATATCTTCATCAATTTGCATATCACATTCATCAACGTGCATCTTATAATCTGCTAATTCTTTTAATTTACCACCTTTATATCCTGTAATACCAACTACTTTAGCTCCACACTCTTTTGCATATTCTGCAGCATTAACAACATTCTTAGAATTACCTGATCCACTTATACCAATAAATAAATCCTTATCAGTTATTTTGTTTATTAATGGAAATCTAAACACTTCTTCATACCCAATATCATTTGCAACTGCCATCATTGTTGAAACGTTATCATTTAAACAATAAAAATTAAATTTTTTCTCAGTATATTCACTAATTCCTTTATTAAAATCATTTTGCATATGACTAGCAGTAGAAGCACTTCCACCATTACCACAAACATAAATTGTTCCACCATTTTCATAAGTTGATAAAATTGCATTCATTGCTTCATTAATTTCATCTAAATTTAAATTTTTAATAATTCTTATTTCTCTTTCATAATATTCACCAATTGCTTTTTTAAAATCTATCATAATCTTTTCCCTCTTTCTTTTACTTTTAAAATTTTATTTACTGCATCTAATAAATCATCTGCAAGCTCAGTTGGTTCCACTTCGAATTTACCATCTAACCCCTTCTGTCCCGTATTAACTAGCACACTTTTCATACCAGCATTCATAGCTAATTTGATATCTAAAGTTGAATCTCCAATCATTATAGATTCCTTTAAATCGATATTATAATCTTTTTCAGCCTTCAATAGCATGCCTATTTTAGGTTTTCTACAATCACAATCAAATTTCAATTCTGGTATTTCTCCTTCATATCCTTTATCTGGATGATGCGGACAATAGTATAAACCATCAATGTAAGCTCTATCATTACCAAGCAAAGTCTCCATTCGCTTATGAATTTCGTCTAAATTCACTACTGAACTTTCACCTCTAGCAATAATAGGTTGATTAGTAACAACTATGCACAAATACTCACTTGCATTAATTTTTTTTATCGCTTCGCTAACACCAGGTATTAATTTAAAGTTTCCTTTATCTACAAGAAACGGAATATACTCATTAATAGTTCCATCTCTATCTAAGAAAATTGCTTTTTGTTTATGAGATAAATTTCTATGTTCACAAAGACCACTTTCAAAATCATTATTAACCGAATAATATCTCTCTGGTGTACCCATATCCTTAACATATTCAGTAGAATGATATGAAAATACATTATCGCCATTATCAATCATTTTAGCAATAACATCTTTTTCTAATCCATACTTTTTAGGTTCGGTAACATAATCAAACACTCTAGTAGAAAAAACGTAAATTCCAGAATTAACTAAATTCTTATAATCATAATTTCTAACGTTTTCTTTAGAATCAAATTTAACTATCTTACCTAACTCATCAACAACAACCAAATCACTATCAAACGGATGTGAATTAGGATGTGTAAGTAAAGTTGCATCAGACTTATGACTCCTATGAAAATCTAACATTCTCGTAAAATCAACACTTAGAAAAACATCACCAAAAATAAGAACAAAATCCTCATTTATCTTATCTTTTAAATAATATAAAGATCCAGCTGTTCCCAAAGGTTTATCAGGGTCTTCTTCATAATAAGATATATTAACATTTAAATTATGCCCATCCCCAAAATAATCCTTAATTTTATCTCCTAGATGTCCAGTAACTATAATTATATCATTTATACCAGACTTTTTTAGACAAGTAATTTGATGTTCAAGTATAGCCTTACCGCCAACTGTCAACATAGGTTTTGGTATCTCATCATTAGTTATAGATGAAATTCGAGTTCCTTTTCCTCCAGCCATTATAACTGCTTTCAAATCAAACACCTCTATTCCACATAATTAAATTATACTAAAATTTAACATCGAAGTCCACTAAAACAAAGAAAAAACTGCCATTAAAGCAATTTTTCTCTATATTTAATTATTTTCTTTTATAAATTTTACTGTATCTCTTACAGATTCATCAGAAGTATGTTTTGCCTTCCATCCCATATTATGAATTTTGGTTAAATCGTATTGGAATTTAGGTACATCCCCCTTCCAACCGATATTACCACCAGTATAATTATATTTAACATTTTCATAACCAAGTTCTTCACAAACAATATCAGCAATTGTTGTTACACTAGTAGCTGTTTCTACTCCAGCATTATAAACTTGAACACCTTTTTTCATTTCAATATCCAAAGTAAACATTGTAATTGCCTCAACTAAATCAATTACATATAAATATGGTTTAGTTTGAGTACCATCTCCTAAAATTTCAAGTTCATTAGGATTATTTTGAAGTTTATTTACAAAATCATAAATAACCCCGTGAGTTAAATTAGGCCCGATTACATTTGGAAACCTAAAAACAACTGTATTTAAATCATTCATGAAAGTATATGATGAAATAAATCCTTCACTAGCATATTTAGCTCCACCATAATATGAAATAGGTTTTAAATCTCCTAAATCTTCAGTTAAAAGCATTTGTTTATCACCATAAATAGCCGATGTTGATGAGAAAAATAAATTTTTAATATCATTTCTTCTCATTAACTCTAAAACACTATAAGTTGTCATAAATGTATCATTAAAATCTACACTTGGCATTCTACCGCCTTTCTGAATATCAGAATTAGCAGCTAAATGATAAACAATATCAAATTTTTCATCCTTTAAAGTTTCACAAAATTTTTCAGTCTCTTCAATATTAACATTATAAAATTTATAATTACTATTATCTCCAAAACAATCAACATTTTCTTGATGACCTAAAGTAAAATTATCAACAACTACAACTTCAAGCCCTCTATTTAATAAATTTCTTACTAAATGTGTGCCTATAAATCCAGCACCACCTGTTACTAACGCTTTCATTAAATCCTCCTAACTTACAAATATTACTGTGGTACCTTGATGATCAAATTTAAATTCCATCTCAGGTAAATCACTCATTTTTTTTCTAAAGTTCTCTTGTTTTTCTTCAGGAACATAGAACAAGAAGAAACCACTTCCACCAGCTCCAAGAAGTTTACCACCAGTAGCACCAGCTTTTATTCCTCTTTCATACCACTCATCAAATTGCGGATTACTAATTCCAGAAGCTAAAGTTCTTTTAATTTGCCAATTTTCATCTAAAATCCTACCGACAGCATCAATATTATTATGTTCGAGTTCATACTTTAAATCATATGTCATTTCCATAATTCTTTTTTGACCTTCTTCTTTATCTTGAGCAGTCACAATATTCTTAGATTGTTCTTCTAAAATTTCTGAAGCCTTATGTTCGCCACCAACATAAAGCATAATAAGATTCTTCTCTAATTGTTTAAATGCTTTATGATCCATCAAAACCGGTTCAACATCTACAGAACCATCTTTATTAAAATTATAAAAATTTAATCCTCCAAATGCAGCAGCATATTGATCTTGTTTACCATTAGTTGTATGAACAATATTATTTTCCATATTGCAAGCAGAAGCAGCAACATCAGCCTTTGTAATATATTCTCTCTTATGACATTTTAAATTTTGAATTAGTCCCACAGTAAATGAACTTGAAGAACCGAGTCCAGTACCAGATGGAACGTCAGCAACTGAAGTAATTTCAAGTCCTTGCAAACCTTCCTGTTTCAAACATTCTCTAAAAATATTATGTTCAATATCATTAATATTGTGAACTATTTCAGTCTTAGAATACTTTAAAACAGTAGTATCCTTATCAAAAGATGGATGAGATGTAATATACATATATTTATTAATTGTAGTACTAAGCACACATCCCCCGTGTTTCTCATAAAATGACTTGATATCGCTTCCTCCACCACACAAGCTAACTCTAAACGGTGTTCTAGTTATAACCATAATCTTACTCCTTTCCCTTAACAGTTATATTTTGTTTTTCGTAGTAGGCCTTACATACTTTCTTCGTATCGCCTATCATAACTATCTCTCCGTGATCTAGCCATATAACTTTATTACATAATTCTTCTATTGAACCAATCGAGTGAGAAACATAAAGAACTGTAGTTCCGCCATTAATCATTGACATCATTTTATTTTTACTCTTCTCTTGAAACTTAATATCTCCAACAGATAAAATTTCATCTACAATCAGAATCTCAGGATCAACAACTGTTGAAATAGAGAAAGCAAGTTTAGCAACCATACCAGAAGAAAAGTTTTTAACTGGAACATCTAAAAAGTCTTTTAATTCAGAAAACTCCACAATCTCATCAAATTTAGCATCAATAAACTCTTTGCTATATCCTAAAATAGCACCATTTAAATAAATATTTTCTCTCGCGGTTAATTCTCCATCAAAACCGGCACCAAGTTCTATCATAGGCGATATAGCACCATTTACTTCAACTGTACCTTCGGTAGGCTTCATAACACCGCTTACAACCTTTAAAAGTGTACTTTTACCTGCACCATTTGACCCAATAAGTCCTACTACATCCCCTTTATCAACGTGAAAGTTAATATGCCTTAATGCCCAAAATTCACTTTTCTTTTGTCTTTTACTTCTATCAAATAATCTAATAAAGACCATTTTTAATGAATTATCTTTTTCTACACCAAGATTAAATCTCATTCCTACATTTTTTAAGTTAATCATTCAAATCACCACCTTACATATAGTAAACAAACTTATCTTGTTTCTTTCTGAAAATATATAAACCTAAAACGAGCATAAAAACTGCACTACCAAAACAAGCAAGCAAGTATGTCAAAGATGGAGGTGTAGAATAAAGCAAAATTTCCCTTGTAGAATTTATATAAATATAAAGTGGATTAAGTTTAAATATAGTTTGCAATTTAGTAGGCAAAATAGACAAATTATAGAATAATGGGGTAAAATAGTTAAGAATAGTTAGTATAATACCCCACATATAAATCATATCTCTTAAGAAAACCGAAACTGTAGCAAGAATATATCCAACACCAACAGTAAACATAAATGCACACAAATATATAAAAGGTAAAAGCAAATAATAAATATTAATATAACATTTAGTTCCTTCTGCTGCATTTCCAGAAAACCAAGTAATCAAAAACAACGGAATCAAAGTGAAAAGAAAATTAATTCCAGCAAATAAACACTTAGCAATCGGGAAAATATATTTTGGTATATAAACCTTATTAATTAAAGTAGAGTTACCAATTATAGCAGCCATTGCATTATTAGTTGCATCACTGAAATAATTAAAAATAACAAGACCACTCATTAAATAAACAAGATAATTAACACCCTCCATACTAAATTTAAACATATTAGAAAATACGACAGCCATAACCATCATCATTAAAAGTGGATAAAGTACACTCCAAAGCACACCAAGAACACTTCTTTTATATTTAACTTTAAAATCTCTAATAACTAATTGAGATAACAAAAATTTATATTTTTTTACATTATACAAAATATTCTTAAAAGTCTTTATCATTATTCCTCCATATCACATCTACAATTATAACAAAAATCTAAATAAAAAACCATACCAATATATAAATTGTACAATTAATGCATAATCTAAAAATTAAAAAAAAGCCTGCAGGCTAATTCATTACAAAAATCTAAGTGTAGCAATAATAGCGGCAAGAATACCAGCTACAGCAAGCATTGCTTTTTCTCTAGAAGTAGGCTTTCTTAGCTTAAATGGACTAATAAACAAAATACCAGTTACCAAAAGTACAATAGGGAAAATTATATCTCTATACTCCCTGCCAACTAAAAATGTAATAAAATACACAAGAGGTACTATAATAGCACTTGCAGTTATAGGTAGACCAATAAACTCTTTACCATCACTCTTCTTAGTAGTAGCAAGCATATTGAAATAAGCAAGTCTAATAACACCACTAACACAGAAAAACACACATATTAAATAAAGCCAAATCGAATTAGGACAAATATTTAAAACAATCATCATAGGCAAAACACCAAAAGCAATTGCGTCATTGAGTGAATCAAGCTCAATACCATAAACCTCATAATCCTTTAAACTCTTGAACTTTCTAGCCACTACTCCATCAAACGCATCACAAATAGCTGAAAAAATAAGTGCAAATACGGCATACATAATCCTACCATTATTAGCAAATATAATTCCAATAATACTAGACGCTGTCCCAGTCATTGTAACCCAATCACATTTTCTATAAACCCCAACAGGCTTTAATTTTTTCATACAAACCACTCTTTCCAAATTAACTTAAACTCATTATACCAAACAATTTCACTTTAATATATATTTTTCATAATATTTAGAAGATTTTAATAACTCTTTCTCAAGCTTATCCTTTCCAATCTCCTCAGAAAGTGTCTTATGAGCCCCAAACAAATTAGTACCTAGTCCAAGCTTATCTCCTTCCACACTAGCGCCTATACTAGCCAAAATGGTAGGATACATATCAAAATTATTAAAAGTTCTATAAGTGTTACCATCAGTATGAACTTTAGAATTAATAAAAGCATTATAAATTGTTCTATCATAATCCTTAACACCATTAAAATACGCATTTTGCATAGTCAAATGATCTCCCAAAATAACAATAGTAGTATTCTTATAAAAATCTTGTTCTTTAATCCACTCTATAAAATCAGAAGTAATCTTAGAAGAACACGCATAAACATTAGAAAGTTGATCATCAAATTTACTACTATCACAACTCTCATCTAAATAACCATTAGGAAAATGTGTATCCATAGTATAAAGTGTAACAGCAAAAGGCTTATCCTCCTTAGAAAGTTCTAAAATTTCACTCTTAGAAACATCAAAAAGTTTCTTATCTTCAACACCCCACCACTTAACATAACCTTTCTCGATATAACCTTTTTCCACCATCTTATTATAATCAACAATATCATAATTCTTATGCTCATTATAATAAATATCAGTAGCCGCAAATTTAATATCAGTCCCTTGAATAATCTTTAAATTATACCCATTATCATAAAGTAAATCTCCAAGGGTTCTAACTTTAGGAAGTATTTTATTATCTTTATCATATCCTCTAAACAAATTAATATCAACAGGTGTACCACTAGATGAAGCAACTAAAGAAGCCATTGTAAAACTAGAAAGAGTAGTATTATATGCCCCACCTAATTTATCACTATTAGAAAAATTAGTATTATGAAGAGCAATATTCTCTAGTTCAGGTATTCTCGATTTCTCAAAAGCACCACCATTTGACTTAGAAGCAAAAGAAGACTCCATACTCTCCAAATAAATAAGTATCAAATTATTCTTTTTTTTAGGAAAAGTAACATTAACCTTATTAGTATCCACATAATACTTTTCATACAAATCACTAGTCTTAGACTTATGATAAATATAACTATCAGTTTTAGAAATTTTAACAGTCAAAATTACACTAAACAAAAAGAATAAAACTGCAAAAATAATTAAAAATTTATCAAAAATAAGAGGTTTATATTTCTTTACAAGCAAAAGGATAAGAATAACAAAAACGCTCAAAAGAACAAAAACCCAAAGACAATTCAAAATTGCCATAAACACAACTGTACCATTGCCGTAACCAGACTTATCATTAGTATAATAATAAACAAGTTCATACAAATTAACCTCTATTAAAACCTCTTTAATATAATAACAAGCACTAATTAAGAGATTAGATAAAAATAATAAAACATAAGAAATAATTACCACGTTACTTCACTCCACTTCTTTCAAAAACATTATACTAAAATAACCTAATATTGTCCACATACAAAAAAAGATAAACGTCCTATTTATCTTTCTTACTCTTCTTAGTAAATATAACATTAGTCTTAAAAACTAAGAACAATATTATAAACATAAGTATAATATAAAATATAATCATTTCTTGTTTTTTACCAACAGCATATAAAATAGTTACTACACTAAACACCATCTGAGCAAAATATATAACTAGTATAGTTTTCTTAGTACTTAACTTCTTTAAAAGTTGATGATGTATATGCTCTTTATCAGGTTCTCCTATTGACTTACCATTTAAAGTTCTTCTAATTATTGCAAATAAAGTATCTATAATAGGAAGAATCAATAATACTCCTGGAATTAAAAGTGAAGTAAGAGTAACTGTCTTAAACCCAAGAAGCATAATAACACTAATCATAAGGCCCAAAAATGTACTACCCGTATCGCCCATAAATATCTTTGCAGGCGGGAAATTAAACACCAAAAATCCAAGTGTTGCTCCAAGCATTATAAAAGATAAAATAATATCAAGTCCACCAAGTTTATTTAAAATAACAGCAATAACACCAATAGTCAAAAAGTAAATAGAAGAAATTCCAGCACAAAGTCCATCTAATCCATCAATTAAATTAATTGCATTAATAATAGCAACAATAATTAACATAGTAACCGGCGCTGATGCCCAACCAAAATCAACTGAAAAATCAAAAATATCAAAATGCTCTAATTTCAAATTACCATAAAAAACAATAATAGCCGCTACTAAAATATGAACCAAAAATTTATACTTAGCAGGAATAGGCTTAATATCATCAAATATACCTAAAAGTAAAATAAGAAAAGATGATATAAGTATAGATATCATAATAGAATTATGATTACCAAATAATATAAACCCAAAAAGGAATCCCAAAAATATGCCAATTCCACCAAGTAAAGGTGTAGGTTTAGTATGAGCACTTCTTTCATTTGGTACATCTAATATATTTCTAGAAATAGCAATCTTTTTAATTAAAAAAGTAAATCCTAAAGAAGCTAAAAATGTCGTTAAAACTATAACAAAAATACTATGTCCATTTACCATTAATTCCATATTTGCACCTCACTTTACTTATTATACTAAATTTTCCTACAATACTCTACAAAAATTATAATCTTTACAAAAAAAGTAAAACTATTTACTTGTAAGTTTTACTTTAAATGTTTTTTCTTGTCCATCACGGTTAACAGTTAACTCAACTGTGTCTCCTACTTCATAACTATAAAGTCTATATCTAAATTCAGCAACACTAGCAACTTTATCATTACCAACTTTAACTATGACGTCCTCACTTTTAATTCCAGCCTTACTAGCAGGACTACTTTTCTCTACATCAACTACTACAACACCTTCAGTTATATCCTTATCAAGTCTAATACCTGAATAAAGTAATTGCATTGTATTACTAGCATTAATCATACTAACGCCAATATATGGCCTATTAATCTTTCCATTTTCTCTAAGACTCTCTGCATACATAACAGCATCTTCAATAGGAATAGCAAATCCAATACCTTCTATTGTAGTTTGAACAATCTTCATACTATTAATACCGATAACTTCTCCATTAGCATTACAAAGTGGTCCACCACTATTACCTGGGTTAATAGCAGCATCAGTTTGCATAACATTCATAATCCAATCAGCACTATTAGAATTACCCACACTAACACTAACAAGTCTATCCTTACCACTTAAAATACCTTTAGTAACTGTACCCTTATACTCAATACCCATTGGACTACCAATAGTAAATACAGTATCCCCTACACTAATATCACTACTCTTACCAATAGTAGCAGTACTAAGAACAGTATCCTTATCAACTTTAAGAACAGCAATATCAGCAAACTCATCGCTACCAACAACAGTAGCACTAGTTTCACTATCATTACTATAAGTTACCTTAATAGTATCTCC